>TARA_R110002167_G_scaffold167650_1_pt1 | contig 250347 bp, 169 predicted proteins | sample TARA_R110002167 | Tara Oceans TARA_R110002167 (sample SAMEA4398238) | marine metagenome | biome: Polar Biome; feature: [MES] marine water layer (ENVO:01000295) within the mesopelagic zone...; material: water (ENVO:00002006), including particulate matter (ENVO:01000060) such... | reverse complement strand
AAGGAATTATCTCTATCTTCTTAGCGTCTCAGCGCCTTAGCGAGCAATTAAATAGGGATGGATTCGTTTTCTGGAAAGAATTTCACGCAAAGCTGCGAAGTCGCAAAGAACCTTTTTTATTCCCAAACTAAATTAAAACTTAATACTAACTGGTTAAAGACTAAGGTTAAAAAAAAAAAACTATCCTTACCCTTAGCGTCTTTGCGCCTTAGCGAGAATAATTTTTTCTCTAGCGTCTCTGTGCCTTAGCGGGAAAATAAATAGGAATGCATTTGTTTTCTGAAAAGAATTGCTCGCAAAGTCGCGAAGTCGTAAAGGATTTATTTTTGTCCCCAAACTACAATAAAACCTTAAAATAACTGATCAAAGGCTCATATATTCAAAATATTTTTCATTTCCTTCTTAGCGCCTCTGCGACTTAGCGAGAAAAAGAAATTCAACGTAAATGCATTACTCACGTACTCTCCCTAATAATGATTTCTGGCTTTATTATTTCTGTCCTAATCTGGCATGACTCCCCCGAAAGTCCGATCTCCTCCAAAATAATTTGCGCTGCCAATTCTCCCATTTCAAAAGAGGGTTGAGCCATAGTAGTGATGGCAGGGCTGATAAAGCGACTGGTTTCATCGTCTCCAAAACCTGCAACAGATAGCTGTTCTGGAATCTTTATGCCAAGGTTATGGGCAGCATGTATGGTGCCAATCGCCAGAATATCGGCAAAACACAGAATTCCATCTGGTTTAACTGTCATGTTCCATAGTTTTTCCAATGCCTGCCCCGCCTGCTCAAATCTAAAATCTTCAACTTCTACCACATAATCCTTCCTAAAAGGTATTCCTGCCTTTTTTAATGCTTCTTGGTAACCTTTGAGACGATCCTTGCAGCCCCCTAAGGACAATGGTCCACAGATATAAGCAATATTTTTTCTTCCTTGTTCAATCAAATGTTTAGTGATGGTGTAGGCGCCATTTTTATCATCTGTACTAACCTTTGATGCCTTCATGTTCTTACAGGTTCTTTCTAACATTACCACGGGAATGCCTCTTTCAATCACTTGATGAACATGGTGAAAATCCTTTGTCTCTTTTGAGAAGGATATTATTATCCCGTCAACTCGGCTGTTGGCCAGTGTTTCTACAATCTCGACTTCCTTGTTGAATGATTCTCCTGACTGAAAAATCATCACTTTATAACCCTCTTTGTAGGCAATGTTTTCAATTCCTGAAATGGAATTGGACCAAAAATACCTGTTAATGGTAGGGACCACAACACCTATAATCTTAGATTTTTTACTACTAAGGCTGCTTGCCAATAGGTTTGGATGGTAATCCATTTCTTTGGCCATCTCCAGAACTGCCATTTTGGTTTCTTTCTTTATTTCAGAGGAACCTCTTAATGCCCGTGATACCGTGGCGATGGAGACATTTAATTTTTCGGCTATATCTTTTATGGTAATGGGTTTCGCCATGAAATTTTGGGATTGATTGTAAAGTTTAAATTCAACTAACTGATTAATAATACTATTTCTAGGTAAAAGCCAATTTAGTATTTTCTAATAAAAGTAAGCTTTAATTGTTTATTTTCTAAATGATAACGTTTTCGAAAACGTTTACAATACAAAAATTTAAAATTGGTTGTATTGTCTATTATATTGATTGAAAAATATATGTAGTTTAGAATTTAATTCTGGTTCCTAGTGACCATGATACTTCGGTATTTTAACTTATAAATAAACCCAAAATGACAAGAAAACTACTATTATTCTTATGCCTAGCTCTATTGTTAGGTTTAAGCGAATCTTTTGCACAATCCGTGCAAGTAAAAGGTACTGTCACCGATGATTCGGATTTACCCGTTCCAGGGGTAAGTATCCTTGTGAAAGGAACCAATCAAGGAACAGTGACAGACATTGACGGCAATTACCAATTGAATGTGGCAAATGCCCAATCGGTATTGGTTTTTTCTTTCCTAGGTTTTAAAAACCAGGAAATTACCGTAGGAAATCAAGATCAAATTGATGTAAAACTACAATCAGAGATGTCAGATCTAGGAGAAGTAGTGGTGGTGGGATATGGTACCCAGAAAAAATCTGACCTTACAGGGGCAGTGGCAACCATCGGAGGTAGAGATTTGGCCAATCGGAGAACGGCCAATGTATCACAGGCCCTTCAAGGGCAGGTTTCAGGTGTCATGGTAACCCGGAACAACTCTGCGCCGGGTTCTTCTGCCAATATTAGAATTCGTGGAATTACTACCATTGGAGACAGTAATCCTTTAATTATTATGGATGGGGTGCCGGTTAATAGCATTGACCATATCAATCCCAATGACATTGAAAACATATCAGTATTAAAGGACGCAGCTTCTGCCTCCATTTATGGTTCTAGGGCTGCTGCAGGCGTTATTTTGGTGACTACCAAAAGGGCTAAAAAGGGAGAGTTGAGCTTGAATTACAATTTTGAGTATGGCACAGAAGTACCTACCAGAATACCGGAATATGTGAATGTAACCCGGTATATGGAGATGGTTAATGAATTGCGATGGAATGATAATGGAAATGACGGCAATGAATACCCCTTGTATCCACTAGACATGGTGGACAACTACATGGACTTGAACGCTTCGAACCCTGATTTGTATCCCAATACGGATTGGGTGGGGTTGATCCTCAAAAAGAGTGCTCCCAGACAACGCCATTCTTTGGATATCTCAGGAGGAACAGATGCAATCCGAACGAAAGCTTCATTTGTATATGACAAATTTGACGCTTTATATGAGGGAAGGACCTTTGAAAGGTTTACTGCCAGAGTTAACACGGATGGAAATATCACGGACAAACTTGGGTTTACAGCAGATGTTTTCTTAAGAAGAGAAATTCTGAATCAACCGAGCATGGATCCCATTTATATGATGAATATATCAGCGCCGGTTTATGCTGCAGAATGGCAAGATGGCAGAGTAGCTGAAGGCAAAACAGGAGCCAATATTTATGGTCAATTAAAATATGGTGGAACACGTCAAAATTGGGAAAATCAAGTCGGCGGCCGTTTGGGCTTGAATTATGAAATCACGGAAGGATTAAAAATTTCCGCTATTGCTTCTCCAAATTTTGGTTTTGATAAAGGAAAGAATTTTCAGAAAAAAGTAAGCTATACGGCATGGGACGACCCCACGGTGACCCTAGGTAACCTGCAATGGGCCAATTCCACCTATTTGAGCGAAGCTAGAAACGACAATCAGCAATTGACTACGCAATTGTTATTGAATTACGACAAGGTCTTTGGAAAACATACCTTGAACGTATTGGCAGGAAATGAAAGCTTTCAGTCATTTAATGAAAACCTTTCTGCCTCCAGAGATCAGTTTTTACTGGACAATTACCCTTACTTAAACTTAGGCCCTCTTGAGTTTAGGGGGAATTCAGGAAGTGCTTATGAAAATGCCTACAATTCCTGGTTTGGACGTTTTTCCTACAATTATGACAACAAATATTTCCTTCAAGGAAATTTAAGGTATGATGCCTCTTCCCGCTTTGCAAGTGATTATCGTTGGGGATCGTTCCCCTCCTTCTCAGCAGGTTGGGTATTGTCTGAAGAAGACTTTTTAAAAGGCCATGAGGCCATCTCCTTTCTTAAGTTGAGAGGTTCTTATGGTACCTTAGGTAACGAAAGAATAGGGAATTACCCATACCAATCTACCATCGGTTTTAGTAATGTATTGTTTCATCAAGGGTCCAATGTGGTGTCTTCCCAATCCTCTGCCCAATGGCAATATGCGATCCCAAATATTTCTTGGGAAAAAACCTCCTCATATAATATAGGTGTCGATGCCAATTTTCTCAATTATAGATTGAGAGTTTCGGGTGAATATTTCAATAAAACCACAAGCGATATGTTATTGCCTTTGGAAATTCCGGATTATATAGGCTTTGATAACCCTGATCAAAATACTGGTCAGATGAATACCAAAGGTTGGGAATTAGACCTTGGTTGGGCCGATGATATCAATGAACTGGGCTATAGCATTAGTTTCAACATCTCAGATTTCAAATCAGTGATGGGAGACCTTGGAGGCATTCAGTTTTTGGGAAGTCAGGTAAGGAAAGAAGGTTCTGAGTTTGACGAATGGTATGGCTATGTTTCTCAAGGGCTTTTCCAAACTCAGGAGGAAGTCGACAATTCTCCTGTGATGAATGCCAATGTAAAGCCCGGTGACGTGAAATACCTGGACATTAGCGGACCAAATGGAGAGCCTGACGGCAAAATCTCCCCTGAATATGACCGAACCCTTTTGGGCGGAAGTATGCCAAGATTTATGTATGGAGGTAATATACAGTTGGATTTCAGGAACTTTGATTTTGGACTTGTAATCCAAGGAATAGGTAAGCAAAATAGCCGTTTGTCAGGGTTAATGGTGGAACCACTTGTTGAAAACTGGGGATCAATACCACAAATAATAGATAATAACTACTGGAGTACATACAATAGTGCTGCGGTAAATGAAAATGTTGGCTATCCTAGATTATCTAGAAACAGTCAGTCAAACAACTATGCCATGTCAGATTATTGGATGATTAATGGTGCCTATTTCAGGTTGAAAAATATCTCTTTAGGATATACTCTTCCCACTACGATTGCACAAAGGTTAGGTATGCAAAATATCAGGGTTTATGGCAATGCTACAGACCTACTGACCATTGATAATTATCCACAAGGTTGGGATCCTGAAGTTTCTGTAACGGGCTATCCGATTACTTCCTCTTTCCTTATGGGTGTATCTGTTCAATTTTAAACCAACTTTACCATGAAATTAAAAACAATAATAAATACCGCACTTTTGGTAGGAATGGTTGGCTGTGCTGATCTGGATTTAAATCCCCTATCAGAAGGTTCAAGTGAAGCCTGGTATTCCAATGCCACAGAAGTTGAAATGTCAGTGAATGACCTGTTTAGAAGTGTGTTTTGGCAGGGTTATGAAGATTCCTGGACGGATGATTTTACCAATAGGGAAGCATTAACCCCTATTACTAATGCCACAATAAATGGAGAATGGGGTACCTTGAATACCTTGTGGGCCAATACTTACAAAGTCATTGCCCGTTCTAATACCTTATTGCTCAATATGGATAAAATCCAAGGAACTGTACCTCAAGCTACAATTGATACCTATACAGGAAATGCGCATTTTGTTCGAGCTGCTAAATACGGTGAGTTGGTCTTTCTCTTTGGTGATGTCATCCATTCCACAACTATTTTGAGCTTGGAAGAGGCATTCACCATGGGGCGAACGGATAAAAATACAGTGAAAGAAGCTGTCTATGAAGATTTTGATATTGCAGCAAGCTTACTTCCGGAATCATATGGTTCATCTGAAAATAAACTGGCGACTAAAGGAGCCGCTTATGCCATGAAAGCACGTTTTGCCTTGCAAATGGGCGATTTTGCGATTGCTCGTGACGCTGCCAAAGCTTGCATGGATTTAGGTGTTCATGAATTGTATCCCGATTATGGCGAATTGTTTTTAACAGGTACCAGAAATCCAAGTGAGGTGATTTTTGCAATGCCAAGGTCCAGGTCATTGAATGTTACTTGGTCTGTTAGAAATTATCTTCCGAGGAATGTTGGAGGCTGGGGTGGAGCTTTTGCACCTTCTTGGGATCTATTGCATGCTTACCTTTGTACAGATGGTTTGCCTATTGATGAATCTCCTCTGTATGATCCCAGAAATCCATTTGAAAATAGGGACCCAAGGTGTGCAGCTACAATTGTGCCTTTCCAATCACGGCATTTGAATTTCACCTATCAACCGCACCCGGATTCTACAGAAGTGATGAATTTCAATACCGGAAGCTATCAAACCAATAATGACACTCGATCGGTAGCTGCTTTTGCTTCATTCAATGGTTTACTTAGAAAGAAAGGTGTGGATGAAGATTGGTTATTGAATTATCAAGCAGAAAATGATGAAATTCTAATGCGTTATGCAGATGTATTGCTAATGTATGCAGAAGCAAAAATTGAATTGGGAGAAATAGATGGAAGTGTTCATGAGGCAATGAATTCTGTGAGAGCTAGGGCTTATGGCGTAGCGGTAGAGCAGGTGACAGAATACCCTGCAATTACCAGTAGCGATCAGGCTGAATTAAGAACTATTTTAAGGACAGAACGGAGAATGGAATTTGGTTTTGAAGGGGTCAGGTACAGTGACATTATTCGGTGGAAAATTGCTGAAAAAGTACTTAACAGAGATGTTTATGGCATGTTGGATGTAGCGGAATTGAAAGAAAAAGTCATAGATCAGGATCTTTGGTTTTTTCCTATGACTCCAGAAATAGACGAAGATGGGGTAGCAGATCTTTCGCCAATGTACGAGGCAGGCCTTGTAAAACGTTTGGCCATCAGGCAATTTGAAGCCCCCAAACAATACCTTTGGCCTATTCCTTCAAAAGAAATTTTGATTAATAGTAACTTGGAACAAAATCCGGGTTATTAATACAGAATAAATTGAATTCCGGTCGGTGAAATTAGGTTTCCCGACCGGATCATACACGAAAAGCTAAATTCACTTTAAGGGGGAGTTTCGAGGGATAGTTGAATACTTGTTATATGAAAAAGTCAATACATCTTTTAGTGATAGGTACATTGATATTGCTACCTTATTATGTTGTTTCTCAGTCCTATACAAATGATAAAAAGCCCAATATCATCTTTATTTATGCCGATGATTTACGATTTGATGGACTAGGGGTAAATGGAAACCGCCATATAATCACCCCAATGTTAGATAACATTGCAGAAAAAGGTGTACGATTCAATCAGGCCAATGTGGTCTTTTCCTTGTGTAGTCCAAGTAGGGCAGCCCTCCTAACAGGTAGGTATGGCAGTGCCAATGGTGTCTTGGAACTAGGAAGTGACCTTAATGATAAAGAATTAACGGTTGCTGAATATTTAGGAGAAGCCGGGTACCATACAGGAATGACCGGTAAATGGCATATTGGTAAGGAACCGAAAAAAGCAGGTTTTGACTTTTCTGTGTTTTTTAGAAGTAATGGTAACTATTATGGAAGAACCATAAATGATGAAGGAAAAAATAAAAAAGTTGAGAAACACTGCGACCTCTACTGTGCTGAAAGGGCAGTGGATTTTATAAAGGATGCATCAAAAAAAGACAAACCCTTTTTCCTTTTTCACAATACCCAATTGCCCCATATGAATGGTGATTTGGTTTGGGATGCAAGACAAGAGACCAAAGATAAATACAAGATTTCGGAAATGCCGGTGGCCCAAAACCGTCTAGATGATCTTAGGGATAAGCCGGAATACCTTAGGTCAGTAAGAAACCTGAGCCAAGCAAAAATATATGGGTATCCGGATAGTCTGGCGATTCAGAAACATACATTGGATTATTATTCGGTAATAACAGAAATGGATGAGTTTCTTGGTTTGTTATTTAAAACGATAGAAGATCTTGGTTTGAATGAGAATACCTATGTGTTTTTTATGAGTGACAATGGTTGGATGCTAGGGGAACATGGATTGACAAGTAAAGTATTGCCTTATCAACCTTCCACTCAAGTACCCTTTTTCGTAATAGGGCCTGATTTAATTCCTACAGATTTAGATCATATGGTAGTCAATATTGATATTGCCCCAACCTTGATGGAAATGGCAGGAATTCAGTTACCGGAAAACCTACATGGGAAAAGTCTATTACCACTCTTAAAGAGAAAGCCTATAGATTGGCGAAATTCATTTGTATACGAAGGTCTCGGTACTTATGGAGGAGCTTTACCGAATTTAACAGTAATCAACAAAGAATTTCGTTATATTGAAACCTTTGAAGATAGGAGCCTAGAAAAAGTTATTTTTCAAGAATTTTATGATCAGATTCAGGATCCAAAGGAAGAAAATAATTTGATCGGTTCACCAGCCATACAAGCAAAAGTTATTGCTGCCAAAGAACTCATCGAGGCACATAAAAATAAGGTGTTAAAAAAATAATTAAACTTCAGAATCAAAATAGTTGAAATGAAAAGAAACAGATTTCTGTATTTATTATCGCTAATAATTTTGGCTACTTCGGCTTGTCAACAAGAAGAAGCCGAGAAAACTGAAAAGCATCGATCTATAAGTGGTATTTATCCCCATTTGGCCTATTATAACAATGAAGGAGAATGCGGAACAGGTGCTGTGGTGCCATGGGCAGATAAATTGTGGGTGATCACTTATGGACCTCATCTACCTTTGGGTTCTTCTGATATGCTCTATGAGATCGATCAGGACCTAAATATGCAAATCAGGCCTGAAAGTATTGGGGGTACCCCAGCCAATAGAATGATTCACAAGGAAAGTGAACAATTGTTTATAGGCCCCTATGCCATCGGTAAAAATGGTGAAGTAAGGACAATTCCTTATACAGATATGCCTGGAAGACATACAGGAAATGCCAGACATTTGACAGATCCCGCCAATAAGATTTATTATGCCAGTATGGAAGAAGGTTTCTATGAGGTAGATGTGCATGATTTGTCTGTCAAACAATTTTATGAAGATGGAAATATTCGCCGAAAGAAGAAAGACGATACTGACACCAACCCTGCAGGTAGCTTACTGAAAGGTGCCCACGGTAAAGGGTATTATTCAGGACAAGGCGTTACTGTTTACTCCAACAATGGGGAGTCAGGAAGTAAAGCCTTGGAGCAGTTTGATATAGAAGCGGGTTCACTCTCTGAGTGGGATGGAGAAGAATGGAAACTTGTCCGAAGAAACCAGTTTGTAGAAGTAACAGGACCGGGTGGGATCTATGGCAATGCCAATCCGGAGACTGATCCAATATGGGCGACAGGATGGGACCATAAGTCGGTTATCCTTGCTTCCAGAGATGCGGAAAAAGGTTGGTCATTTTATCGCCTTCCCAAAGCCAGTCACAGTTATGATGGCGCACATGGTTGGAATACTGAATGGCCTAGAATCAGAAACGTAGGAAAAGACGGTGAGCCGGACTACCTAATGACCATGCATGGTATGTTTTGGAAGTTTCCTGAAGGTTTTCAAGAGGGTAATACCTCGGGAATTAGACCAAGATCCGCCTACCTGAAAGTGATAGGTGATTTTACACGTTGGAATGATGGATTGGTATTTGGTACAGATGATTCTGCCAATAAAGAGTTTTTGAATACCAGAAGTGCCAAAGGAAATATTCAGGGTCCCGGCCAGTCCAATTCCAATTTATGGTTTGGTAGTATGGATCTGCCTGATGAATTGGGGCCCAATACTGCCAATGGTGCATTATGGCTCAATGAAGAGGTGAAAGCAGATATCCCTTCTGATCCCATGTTGTTTGCCGGTTGGGACAATAGAAACCTTTGGATAAAGAATGAAGGTAAATCGAATGTGATTTTCACAATTGAAATTGATGCCAAAGGGGATGGCAATTGGGAAACCACCGACGAGGTGGAAGTGAAAGCAGGAGAGAGTACAAGAAAGTATTTTGATCAAAACACAAGTGGTGAATGGATTCGATTAACTGCCAATCAAAATACCATAGCTACTGCCCACATGGCTTTTGCCAATCCTGAAACCAGGAAAGCAATCCAAACTGGTATTTTTGAAGGAGTCAATACCATTGAGCAAAATGATTTTATCGGTGGATTCTTGTATGGTTTGGGAGATGATAGGAGAAAGTTAGGCTTGGTAGCTAAGTCTTATAAAGAAGGGAAACCTACAGACCTGGGCTATTATGAAATGGACGATAAATTCCAATTGGTAAAAGTGGAGGATCCCACTACCCAGCAGTTTATCAATGACAATTTTCAGATTCCTAAAAATGTGTTTGAAGTGGATGAAGCTTCTGTGTTGGTTATTGATGACAAGGGCAGAAGGTGGCGTTTACCTAAAGGCAACGAGCGCTATACTGAGCCCTCTTTATCAGGAAACCTAAGAATTTGTAGAGAAGTGGCTACAGAGAGAGATTTGTTCAATTGCCATGGGACTTTTTATGAATTGCCTGCTGAAAATGCAGATGGTTATGCTAAAATCAGACCGGTGGCTTCCCATCAGTTAAAAATCAATGATTATGCTTCTTACAGGGGAATGCTATTGTTAACAGGTGTTGACCCTGAAGCAGCGGCATCGAATGAACACATTGTTGTTTCTGATGATGGTAAAGTTGCTGTATGGACCGGAGCCATTGATGATCTTTGGCAATTGGGGAAACCTGTAGGAAAAGGTGGCCCTTGGGCAAATTCTGATATCGAAGCCGGCGAACCTTCCGATCCCTACTTGTTTGCTTTTTACGACAAGCGTACACTAGAGCTTAGTCATGATGCCAAGGAGGCCGTTACATTTACTATTCAAATGGAACCGATAGGCCACGGACCTTGGATGGATTATAAAGAGGTAACCGTACCTGCAGGTAAAACCCATGTGGAGCAATTTCCTGAAGGGATTGAAGCCAGGTGGGTAAGGTTGGTAGGAAATCAAAATTGTAAAGCAAGCGCTCAATTTTCTTATAAATAAAAAATACAAGGCAAACCTTAAAACCTGAATGAGATTTAATGAATTTGACTAGAGGTTTAATTCTATTGGCTTTTACGATAAGTCTATTAGGCTTACAAGAGCGTGATAATCCTGGCAAAAAGACTTTAATAGAAAGTTTGCAAACAGACTCTTTACGCTATGACATGTATTTGCTGGAAAATGAGCTGGGAGAGTCAGAGGGGTATATGGCAGAAATTTTTACCCCTGTTTGTCATACCAATGAATGTTATCCGGTTTATATCGACTTCTATTGGGATCTTTTAGGTAATTACCTAAAATATGAAATTCCGGAAGGAGAGTTGTTAACCAAATTAGACCACGTGCCCTTTGATGATGAAGACCATGAAAAGTTGCAGGAGATTCTTAGTAATGAAAGGTCGCTTCTCAAAGACTATAAGATTGAAGAGTTGGTGGGAAGCACACAAACGGTAGCCGCAAATGGCGTGGATGCCGTAACAGGAGCTACCCTCAAAACAATTAAAAATGAAGTTATAGACGGTGCTGTTTATTCTTGTTATACTTTATGGCATTTGGCGCATGGGGAGATGGCGGAAAAGGTTAAGGTGCATACAGAGGGGCTTTATTCAAAGGCTTTGTTGATACAGTTTCTAGAAAGTGGACATTATCCCTATCAATATTGGGCTATTGAGAAGGTTATTAATAAGGACCTATATACCGACGATAAATTATCAACAGCTATGCTTGAGGTATTGCTTGGAGACAATATTTTTCTGAGTTCACACCTAATCAAAGTCTTGCCTGAGGAGGTTTTCTCTTCTTTAAAAAGGCAGGTTTGGCTTTGGCAAACCATGGAGAAAAGTCCGTATAAGTTACAAATGAAGATGCTCGATAAATTTAACACTTTGAAATTGTACCCCGAACTACAAATCAAATTGTTGGAAGGCTTGAAAGAAGGCAATCCTGCCCAGCAAAGAAAGGTTTATTCGGTATTAAAAAACCAGCTAAATCTTAGCAAATCACTTCAATATCAGGTTTTGGATTACATAAAGCAAGGTATATGGAAAGATGGATTGATAGAACTATTACTCGGTCAAAATAAACTGGATAAAAAAATAAAAAAACAACTGAACACTAAATAAATAAACCTAAAATGAAACGTATTCTATGGATGTTTGGCCTCTTGCTGGCCTTTACCCAAGTAAACCTACAAGCCCAAGACAGGGTGCTTGTAGAAGCAGAATCATTCCAAAATACAGGAGGATGGGTCATTGACCAGCAATCCTTCGATGTATTGTACAGTTCCTATCTGATGGCCCATGGTATGGGACGCGTGGTGGAAGATGCCAGTACCAAAGTGAATTTTGAAAAGGGTGGGACTTATCATATGTGGGTAAGAACCAAAGATTGGGCTCCATATCCTACAGGGCCCGGAGCTTTTAAATTGTCGATCAATGGGAGAGAAATTGACCAAGTTTTTGGGCAAAGTGGAATCATAGATTGGGATTGGTATTATGCTGGCTCTGTTGATATGAAAAAAGGAGAAAATACCTTAACTGCCAAAGATCTTTCCGGATTTAACGGCAGGTTTGATGCCATTTATTTTTCCACCTCCAAGGAAGACAAGCCTATAAATGATAATGAAAAACTCCTCACGCTACGCAAGGAATTATTGGGATTGACAGATGGCCCTGAGGAGATAGGGAAATTTGACCTGGTAGTAGTAGGTGGTGGTATTGCAGGTACTTCTGCAGCCATATCTGCGGCTAGGATGGGTTTAAAGGTAGCTTTAATACAAAACAGGCCGGTATTGGGTGGAAACAATAGCTCAGAAATAAGGGTTCACCTGATGGGAAGAGTAGATGTAAACCATTACCCAAAATTAGGCCGTATTGTTCGGGAATTAGACAATGGGGATCCGGGGAATGGTAATCCTGACGAAAAAAGATATGGAGATGATAGAAAGGAGCAAATTGTAAAGGCTGAACCCAATATCTCCCTCCATCTCAATACCCATGTGTATGAAGTGGAAATGGATGGGAATAGCATCAAGGCGGTGATAGGTCGCGATATTGCAACCAACCAAGAATACCAATTTGAAGGTACTTATTTCTCCGACTGTACGGGAGATGGTACATTGGGATTCCTTGCCGGCGCCGAATACCGGATGGGACGGGAAAGCAAAGAGGAAACCGGAGAATCATTGGCAGCTGATACTGCAGATGATTTTACTTTAGGAACCTCTAATTTATGGGCCTCCCTTGAAAAGGATTATCCTTCTGATTTCCCGGAAACCCCGTGGGCACTACAGTTTTCGGATGAATACCACATCGATGAACACAAAGCTGATTGGCAATGGGAGACCGGTTTTGGTAATTTCAACACCATCTATGAGGCTGAAGCAATCAGAGACCACAACTTGCGGGCTATTTATGGCAATTGGTCTTACCTGAAAAAAGAGAAAGCCGAGAAATACAAAAATAATGAATTGGCTTGGGTATCTTATATAGGGGGTAAAAGGGAGTCAAGGAGATTGATGGGAGACCATGTGTTGACCCAAATGGATATTCAAGATGGGGTGATGTATCCTGATGGAAGTGTAACGGCTACCTGGACCATTGACCTTCATTTTCCGGATGCAAAAAACTCCAAATACTTTGAGGGAGAGGAATTCTTTGCTGCCACCAAGCATATTAGGGTAAAGCCTTATACCATACCTTACCGTTGCTTGTATTCACGAAACATTGATAATTTGTACATGGCAGGAAGAAATATTAGCACTACACATGTAGCATTTGGAAGTACCAGAGTGATGCGAACTTGTGGGATGATGGGAGAAGCCGTAGGTTATGCAGCTTATGTCGCTAATAGAAACAACGCAAGTCCTAGGGAAGTGTATACACGGCATTTGGATGAATTTATGGGAATTATCGAATCCCCTTTAAATATTTATACTTATCCTACATTGCCCAATAAATAAGCCTGGCTTTAAAGATGAATTATTCTAAAATACCAATTCTATTATCCTGGTTTTTGTTTGGGACATATTTTGCTCAAGCTTTCAACAAGCCTCCGAATTTTGTTTTTATCATCACCGATGATATTTCAGCGGAGGACCTTAGCATTTATGGCAATCAATCGATTGAAACCCCAAATCTGGAAAGGCTGGCGATGAGAGGGTTGGTATTTGATAATGCCTATTTAACGGCAAGTTCTTGTTCGCCTAGCAGGATATCCATGATTACCGGTAGGTACCCACACAATACCGGAGCACCTGAAATCCATGTACCTCTTCCAAATAGTCAAAATACCTTTGTTCAAGAATTAAAAAAAACGGGTTACCATACGGTTTTATCTGGTAAAAATCACATGGCACCGCCTGATCAGTTAGGATTTGTGGAACATTCTGAAGGTCGGCCAGCAGGTAGTGAAAAATGGTTGGCTCACCTTCAAGGCCGTCCCAAAGACCAGCCCTTCTTCTTTTGGTTTGCCTCTCATGATGCCCACAGGGACTGGCAGGTAAATGATCAGGCCCGTACTTATCTTCCTTCCCAGGTCGAGGTACAGCCTTATATGTACGATGGTCCGCTTACTCGAAAGGATCTAACCGGATATTACCATGAAATCAGTAGGTTGGATCATTATGTAGGATTAGTGCTGAATGAATTGGAAGCACAAGGTATAATGGACAATACTTATGTGATTTTGGTCTCTGACAATGGCAGGCCTTTTCCCAGAAGCAAGACCTACTTGTATAAGAATGGCATTCAAACACCTTTGCTTATTTCAGGACCAAAAGTCAAACAAGGAAGAACCAATTCCTTGGTTAGTGCTATCGATTTATCTGCGACAATCCTTGAGCTTGCTGGACTGAATAGGCCCAATAGCATTCAAGGTATAAGCTTTGTGAAAGTGTTACAAGAGCATTCTGCCATAGTTCGTGAAGTGGCCTTTGCCGAAAGAAATTGGCATCGGTACAGTATGCACGAAAGAATGGTCAGAATGGGTGATTGGATTTACATTAGAAACAACTGGCCCAATAAACGGAATCTTTCCGGAGAGTCAGACCCTCATGCTTTTCCTGCAGCAAAGGAGTTGTGGAACAGGTATGAAAAAGGAGAACTTACGGCAGCTCAGTCTTTAATCACCATGTTGCCCCAGCCGGCAGAAGAACTTTACCATACCAAAAATGATCCCCATAATCTTAAGAATGTGATTTATGCACCTGAAAATAGAGCCCTCGTTCACAAAATGAGAATAGTATTGACAAAATGGACCAACCAAACAGGGGATAACATACCCAATAATCCTACCCCAAATAAAGCAACTTTGGATGGCAGTCTCCTAGAATGGAAGAGAGGAGAAATGCCTGGTGAAGCTACCTCGGCTTATTCAATTAACCATCCAGGCCCAATTCTATTAAAGAAATATCATTAATCGATTTGGAAATGTCTTTACTATTATAAGTTTAAATATTACAATTATCTTTAAATTTATATTTTAAAATAGGCTTATTTAGAATGTCCATATTTCTCCATCATCATTAAGCATTTCCCCACCTTATTCCCAGTTGTATGCATCAATTAGATTACCTAACCATTTTTATTTTTACATTAATTATTCTTGGAGCAGGCTTGTCATTTGGTAGACAAGGAGGAGATATGAAATCTTTTTTCGCTGCGGGGGGGGCGGTTCCCTGGTCCATTAGTGGCCTGTCTTTGTTCATGAGTTTTTTCTCTGCAGGAACCTTTGTAGTTTGGGGTTCCATTGCTTATGAATGGGGTTGGGTAGCCATCACCATTCAAATGGCCATGTGTATCAGTGGTTTTCTGATTGGCAAATACTTGGCTCCCAAATGGAAAGAAACACAATCTATTACCGTTGCAGAATACCTTACCAATAGGTTTGGAAAAAAAGTGCAACAGTATTATACATTCATCTTCTTAGTACTATCTCTAGGTTATACAGGTGCATTTCTCTACCCGGTGGCAAAAATATTAAATGTAGTTACAGGTTTTGATATTTATTATGCCATCCTGCTTTTGGGAGGAATGATTATGCTTTATACTGCAGTTGGGGGCCTTTGGGCAGTAATTGTAACAGATGTTTTACAGTTTGTGATTTTAACTGCTGCGGTTTTGATCGTATTACCGCTTTCTTTGGAGAAGGTAGGGGGTATGAATCAATTTATTGCTGAAGCTCCCGACACTTTTTTTAATCTATTCAATGGTGAATATACCTTTTGGTTCATCCTGGCATTTGTTGGGTACAACACCATTTTTATAGGTGGAAACTGGGCTTATGTCCAAAGGTATACTTCTGTGAAAGATACCAAATCAGCAAGTAAGGTAGGTTATCTTTTTGGTGCATTGTACCTGATTAGTCCCTTAATTTGGATGTTGCCTCCTATGATTTATCGGGTTTTGGATCCCAGTCTTACAGGATTAGAAACAGAAGGAGCCTATCTGAGAATGTGTATGAGTGTGTTACCTGTAGGTATGTTGGGTTTAATGCTTGGAGGAATGATCTTTGCCACAGCCAGCTCGGTCAACACTTCTCTCAATCTTGCTGCTGCAGTTTTGACCAATGATGTTTACCAGCCTCTGAATCCAAATGCTGCCCCTAAGACTCTGATGAAAGTGGCCAGAATAGCAACACTCCTCTTTGGCTTGGGTACCATAGGTGTGGCGTTTATGGTCCCTCTGGCCGGAGGTATAGTGGAGGTAGTGCTAAGCATCGGGGCAGTTACCGGAGGTGCCCTATATGCCCCTGCTATTTGGGGGCTATTTTCGAAAAAACAAACAGGATCTTCCATTTTGGTTGTTACCGGACTGAGCCTTTTAATCAATCTATTTTTTAAGTTTATTTCTCCGGCCTTATTTTCTTTTGCCTTAGGGCGTAGTAGTGAAATGATTGTAGGAGTGTTTTTACCTATTGCACTTTTGGCCTTCTATGAAATTTTTGCGAGGGGTGAAAATGTCCAATTTGAGCAATACAAAAACTATTTAGGCAGAAACAAGGATAAAGATTTGACTAATGGTTTAAATGATGGTCAAAGTCAGAATACTTATGGCTATAAGGTAATGGGTTGGGCCTTTATTGGCATTGGTTTGTTGTTCTTTGGTCTGGGGATATGGGGAGGAGGAGGTAGCATTTATCTCTTTATAATGGGAACATTAATTTTTCTCCTCGGATATTTTGCTGTTCATTATTCAAGAAAAAAAGCGAAAGCTCAAAATATATAATAAAACCTGAATTCAGTTAATTAGATGATCAAAGAAAATTTTACGCAAGAGAAGCGAGGGCTTAAAAATGAAAATATTGATTCAGACCTTGTGATTGTAGGAGGTGGTCTTGCAGGGACCTGTTGTGCCATTACAGCAGCAAGGCAAGGTGTCAATGTAGTGTTAGTACAAGATAGGCCTGTATTGGGAGGGAATGGCTCATCTGAAATTCGCCTATGGATTCTTGGGGCAACTTCACATATGGGTAACAATAATCGTTGGGCTAGAGAAGGAGGAGTTATCGATGAGATTCTTTTGGAAAATTTATACCGAAACCCTGAAGGGAATCCTTTGATATTGGATACTATCCTTATTGAGAAGGTTACTGAACTTCCGAATATCAAGCTTCTGTTGAATACAGCTATGTATGATTTAGAGAAGAAAGGGAACGATACCATTGATCATGTGTTGGCATTTTGCAGTCAGAATTCCACGATATATAGGCTAAAAGCCCCATTGTTTGTGGACGGATCCGGAGATGGGATTATGAGTTTTATGGCAGGTGCTGCTTTCAGGATGGGGGCTGAGGCCGCCAGTGAATTCGATGAAGCTTTCGCACCGGATCAAGCGTATGGAGAGCTACTTGGACACAGCTTGTATTTTTACAGTAAAGATACAGGTAAACCTGTTAGGTTTGTTGCTCCCCAATATGCTAATACCGAAATTGAGGAATTACCAAGGTTTAAATCTTTCAATTTGAAAGACCATGGTTGCCGGCTTTGGTGGGTGGAATATGGCGGTAGAAAAGATACAATTCATGATTCTGAAACAATTAAATGGGAACTTTGGAGAGTAATTTACGGCATCTGGAATCACTTGAAAAATTCAGGAGAATACCCGGAAACAGATACCCATACCTTGGAATGGGTAGGTTCGATTCCAGGAAAAAGAGAGAGCCGAAGATTTGAAGGAGATTATATTTTGTCTCAAAAAGATTTGGTAGAACAACGAGAGTTTAGTGATGCGATTTCCTATGGTGGTTGGGCTTTGGACCTACATCCTGCAGATGGAGTTTATGGAGAAAAACCCGGCTGTACGCAATGGCATACAAAAGGTATTTATCAGATTCCTTACAGGACCATGTACAGCAAAAATATCAGTAATTTATTTTTGACCGGAAGGATAATTAGTGCCAGTCATGTGGCCTTTGGATCGAGTCGGGTAATGGCGACTTGTGCCCACAATGCCCAGGCCGTGGCCATGGCTGCAGTGCTCTGCAAGGAGGAGGAAATTAGCCCTTCAGAAATCCTAAATGAGGGTAGGATAGAAGCCTTAAAAGATCGCTTGGTTTTACATGGGCAATACATCCCTAATCATGTGTTGAAATTGAAAGAAGATTTGGCTCCATTGGCAACGATATCTGCTTCTTCCACCATGAGATTGTCGGGACTGGCCTTTGATGGACCTTGGAAATCTTTGACCTTCGCTGCAGCACAAATGTTGCCCCTTTCCCCCGGGAAATTACCGACCATGAAATTCCTGTTCAAAGCTAAAGAAAACACCAAAATACAGGTGTCTTTGCTAAAAAGTAAAAAGAAAGGTAACTTCAGCCCGGAGGTAATATTAGCTAAAAAAGAGTTTGAATTAACTTTAGGTGAACAATATTTAACAATTGATTTACAGATTAATATAGAAAATTCAGAATATTATTTTGTGGCTTTTGAAGCCAATGACAAGGTGTCGATAAGGTGTTCTCAAACAAGGGCCACAGGACTCCTCACCGTCTTCCAAAAATTCAATAAAGCTGTAGCTACCTCTAGCAGGCAAGAACCACCAAAAGGTATTGGTATTGAGGATTTTGACTTTTGGTTACCGGAAAGAAGGCCTGAAGGTCATAACCTAGGATTTGAGTTTTCTGAGGCTATTGACCTATATTCAACAAAAGATTTAGTGAATGGCATTTTTAGACCTACAGTGTCCTCAAATGCTTGGGCAGCTTGCTTAAATGATTCTCATCCATTCATTGAGATGGTTTGGGATAAATACCAGATTATAAGTGAGTTAAAATTGTATTTTGATACTGATTTTGACCATGCACTAGAGTCAACCCTAATGGGACATCCGGAACATGAAATACCTTTTTGTGTGAGAGAGATTGAAATCAGGGATGGACAGGGAAAAGTATTAGCAGCTATTCAGGACAATCATCAAACTGTTGTATCGCTTAAATTCAAAGACCCAATTGAAACGGACCAATTGAAGTTATCTTTTAAGCAAAAACTTGAGCATGTTCCAGTAGCTTTATTTGGTATAGTATGTTTAAAGAAATGAAAGAATATAAGCGTTTACAATCAGTACCATTTTGGTTTTTTTTCTGGCTGTTTTGCTATTGCTCACTTCTTGTAAATGCACAGAACAATTTGTCTTTTTCTGCTCAGGCAAGCAGTAGTTCCATGGAAAAAAATCACGAACCCAAACTTGCCATTGATGGGGATTCAAACACCCATTGGAGAAGCCGGCCGGATGATGAGAATGCTTGGATAGTTCTCAAGTTTCCGGGTGCCACAGAAGTGATAAAAGTAGATATAAATTTTGTACCATCGACAGTGCCCAATGAAGCTTTTAATCTACAGTATTTACTCAATGGAGAATGGAGAACATTTCACAAAGTGACCGATAATATTGCCCATAAAGTGGAGGTGAATTTAAAGAAGCCTCAACTGATAGATAGGGTTAGATTGCTAGCAATAGATGGGCAAGAGATGCAACTCAATGAAGTGCAATTGTGGGGACAAAAATATGCGGATACAAGCGGGTTGGCGAATAAGCCGATACTCGTAAATCAAAGTGGATATAATCTTTATAGAAGCAAACGTTTTACAGCACCAGAGGTCGAAGACAACACCTCATTTGCCATTGTCAATAGCAGAAGTGGAGAGGTAGAGTTTACAGGAAAAGTAGTTGGAGAGAAAGGAGATTTTTCAAATTTCAACCCCTTAAGTGAAGATGAATTTTTGGTAAAAATTAATGGACTTGAATCTTTTCCTTTTCGGATAGGTCCCAACTGGATAGAAAGAGTAACCTATAGAAATATGGTTGACTTTATGTTGGGAGCTCGACATTATGTGGGTACGGTTGATGATATTCGGCAGATAAGTTTTGCTTGGAGAGATGGTGATTTTTTCAATTGGTCCATGCAAAGTTTAGTGGCCATGTACCTGAGCAATCCGGAGGCATACGAACGCATGGAAAGAAAAGGACAGTATGTTTCCAACGACAGTTTTGCTGCCAATTACAAAGGACTTTGGGGAAAGTTGGAACCCTTTGCACCGGAAACACCCGATATCATTCAACTGATCCATTGGGATGCGGATGTGAAAATAAGTCAACGCCTGGATCATGAAATGCAGAAAGCGGAGTTGGCCCACTTTCTATATGCCTGGCCTTACATGAAGCAATGGTTGCCACAACAAAACTTTGACCTAGTTTACCAATATGTAAAAGACAATTGGGAAAAAGAGACTGTTTCTAAACATTCCCTTTCTCAATACAATAAGAGTAAAGCGCATAATCTGTTATCCTTGAAAACTCAACTTGGAACGACCAAAGGAGAAATGCCACCTGGTTTTTCTGTAATACCCAACCTGATGATGTATGAAGTTGCTACACGAGTAGGTGATGTTGATGCTGAAAAGTATTTTGAAGCTGCCTATAATCAAATGGATTGGATGGTAAAGCATTTGGATTGGGCAGATCCAATGACCACCAAGGGACAAAGGATGTCTGAGCACATGACCCTGCGGGCCTTTGCTTATTTCTATCATCAGTTTCCTGAACGATCACCAAAAGGCATTCCTGATAAAGTGAATGAATGGGCGCAAATGATGTTGGATCGATCAGAAAATCTTTGGGATTTTAGGAAATACAGTCAAGAAGAATGGACCCCACCCGGATGGAATGAGACCGGAAATATATTAGGTTTTCCGGCTGCTGTTTTTGCGGCATGTGGGATTTTGACAAATAAGACTTTAGTCCAAGAAATGGAAATGCTCGCATGGTCCCATATTGAGAATGCCTTTGGTCGGAACCCTACCGGACGTCAATTTTCATATAAGGGGCCTGAGGAAGTAGAAGGGGTGGATCTTGGTTGGTACAGCAGACATAAAGGTGGAATTGGTTTATTAGAGGATGTTCAATTTGTATTTGATGGTTCACCAAAATCCTTTCATTACCCTAATTACCCCGAGGTAGGTGACTTGGGTTGGACAGAGGGATGGGTTCAGTTCAATACTGCATTTAATATGAGCATGGCTTATATGGCCAATTATTATACAGATATAATTTTGGAAAATAAGGGAAATGGGAATTATACAATCGCACTTACTGCACCGCTTAACTTTGATTATAAGCAAACAGATGTTGCCAAAATAAAGATTGTCAATCAAGCCGGCGAAAGCCTCTTGGTGAGCTTGAAAGAGGCTTCTCCTTTGTCTTTAAAATTGATAGGATCATTGCAAATTAAAGAAAATAGGGTGGTAGTTGGTGAAAAGAAGCTTTCCCTAGATAAGGACGACAGGATTATCTTGACTTATGGATATGGTTATTTTGAACGGCGTTTGGTATTACCGGTTTCAAATATTGAGAAATGACAAATTAAACGGTCCTGTTTCTTTATTTAATGATTTTTCCATAATTTATAAAGAGACAGTCCTTGCTCATTGAGTTCTATGGTGTCATCTGATTTGTTAGGGTCTAAAAATAACATTAATTTCGTTTGACACTATAAAATTTTATGAAATGCAGTTCCGGATAATGTTCCACAGTTGGTGAAACCTTTTAATTATTTCTTTTCTTATTCGATAATTATACATATTTAAAACTGATATTTCCAAAATGAGCTTTTACCCAAAAAACCAAATTACCCTTATTATTACTTTAGTTTTTGTCTTGATTTCTTCTGATTTACTTTGGGCGCAAAAAGAATTTATTCTATGGGAGGGAGCGGTTTTAAATCAAGCAAAACAAAATTCAGGTAGTTCTATGGCAATGCCTGAAATGAGAAAGTTGGAAAATGAGGCAGAAATGGCCTTGAAAAGTGGACCTTTTTCAGTAGTTCATAAAAAGCAATTGCCTCCTAGTGGGGATATTCATGATTATACCAGTATGGGACCTTACTGGTGGCCGGATCCTGAAAAAGAGGATGGACTTCCTTATATAAGACGGGACGGAGAAGTCAATCCGGAGTTTTATGACTATAAAGACCACGATGAATTTGGAGCTTTAATGAAGTCCCTGAATACATTAAGTAAGGCTTATTATTTTTTAGAAAATGAGCAATATGCCCAATACGCAATTCGATTAATTAAAACATGGTTTCTCGATTCAGAAACGCGAATGAATCCAAACCTAAATTATGCTCAAAGAATTCCGGGAAGAACAGAAGGTAGAGGTATCGGTATTATAGATACTAGGCGGATGGCGGTTTTACCTGATGTGTTAAAAATGCTCTCAGCTTCTGAACATTGGGAAGTAAGCATGGAAAAGGGAATGAAGGATTGGTTGGCAGCTTATGTTTCATGGTTAGTCAATAGCAAGCATGGTAAGGATGAGGCAGTTCATGGAAACAACCATACTACATGGTATTTTGCTCAAATTATTCCACTGACAATTTATTTGGATCAGTCTGACAGGGCAGATAGTTTAGCAAAGGCAGGGCTACCTTTAATTTTAGAAGAAATGATTGAAAAGGATGGAAGCCAACCCGCAGAACTTGCTAGAACCATTTCATGGAATTATAGTAGCATGAACTTGTTGGCAATAATTTATTTTGCTCAAGCCTGTGAGAAAGTCGGGATCAATTTGTGGGATGCTGTAAATGAAAAAGGTGGAAGTATAGCGAAGGGCATGGACTTTTTGTTCCAATATACCAAAACAAAAACTGATTGGCCTTATAAACAAATTAAACCGCTTAATCCGGTACTAATAAAAGATCAATTGAATATTGCGGCCTATAAATACGGGAACAAGAAGTACAAAAAAGTGGCGGATCAAATGATAAGTGAAAGTACTGAATTTAATTATTGGGATTTGGTGAATTTTAAGCAAATTTCAAAGTAGTTCAAGTGGTTTTATTATGGTTTCACCATAGCCAATAAAAACTATTAATTAATCTCGATTATTAATGTATCATATGGTATATCTTTGATTATTCAAGAGACGAAGTAAGGTTCACTTAAATATAAACCCGAAATCTATTCCGTGAAGAAATCACTTCAAAATTTGCTAATTGGTTTTTTTCAATGATGTTTGTCTGTAAAAAAAATCACTAAATCTATGATAGAATAATTAGCCAAACAATCTGATTTTTTTTCGATTGGAACTATTGTTACAAATACTATTACCTAATCCGATTTCAAATATTTTTTTTTGATGTAATAATTGATGTATAAGAAGGGGGTAAATAACCGCCCTCCCATGGAATTATCGTTTTATTGTATATCCAATCTATTTCTTATGTATCTCAAAAATAATATTTATTTTTTGTTTGGGTAAAAAGTATTATAACTTATTAAATAAATTCTAATTATGATTTATATCACAGGTTATTATTAGTATGATAAAATAAATTATATTTTTATATTTCACTTTTTATATATGATATTTAGGAATTTAGAGGTAATTGATTAGTTTTACATAAATTGATTTTTAAATAGTTAATATCTATTCTTTTTTATTATTAATAATGATCATTTAAAAATATTTTAATTATGAAAAATAAATACATTTTAACTCTCGTATGTTTTTTCATTACATTTTCTACAATGGCTCAAACTTTTGCACCAGCATTTCAAGGCTATAGTAGAAAGAAAACAACTTATATTACGCTTAAAAATGGAACTGAAATAGCAGTAGTTATTAAAAAATTGTTTTTTAAGAAAGGTCTAATTGATGATTTGAAAGTTGAAAAATCCAGTGATGGGGAAAAAATTAAAATAAATCCTGAGGAAATTGACCACATGTACATTCCCCCTAGTGCCTTGGCCAAGTTTAGCCAGTTTGTAGATGCAAGTTCTGACTTAACCAAATTACAAGATAATGAACTCTCTTCTGAGCATTTGGATGATGGCTACCTCTATATGGAGTCATCTAATGTTCAAGTGAAAAAGAACAAAACTCAATACTGTATGTTGCAAGTAATGAATCCAACTTTCAGTAAAAAAATTAAAGTCTTCAATGATCCATTTGCAAAGGAATCAGCAAGCATAAATTTTGGTGGTATGACAGTAGCAGGGGGATTGGATAAATCATACTATATTAAAAAGAGTGGTGAAGACCTTGCGAGAAGGATAAAGAAAAAGGAATATAAAAAAGACATGGAAGAACTCTTTGTAGAATGCCCTGCTATTATCGAAAAATACAAGGAGGATCCTAAATGGTCAGAATTTGAACAATTTGTTTTTGATTATTCAACCATGTGTGAATAATATGATGTTTTCGTGAAGGTAATTTCTCAGTATAAGTAAAATTTATCAACAAACTCAGAACAAGTAGTATTGGAGCATTCAATTGATTTAATTTTTTAAAACCTTAGTTAATACGTATCTATAATGTGTTTTAAAGTAGGTTTTAGTTTATTTTTTTTGTAAATTATTGAAATTCTCGACCAAACTACCTTTATTTAAAGGATGGGTAGAACATGCAATTCTTTCTTTAGTGATTTAAATTTGAAGGATTTATAGCTAGAGTGCTTGAGATTATTTTAGGTTTGATTCTCAAATCTTTATGATGTATATTTAAGAATCTCAGATAGTCAGGCCTTATTGGATCATGATATTAAAATTAATTAGATGAGAGCTTTTTAGTTGTTTAGTTAATAATGGTTTCCCTCTTTTTTAAAGTAGTTGGTAATAAGAACAACTTATTTTCGAAATAAACCTGATTTAGTCTTAATTTGGCCTGTGATTCCTAACTTTAAATATTCTCATTTTTGTTGAGAGAACAATTTTAAAATCTTTTAGGTAAAGGCCCTATTTTCTGCTATATTTCAAAAAATTTTATATTTATATTTTTATGGAAAGTCCAAACATCCCAAATGAATTTGATAGATTATTGGCTTTGGCCGATTATGATTTGGATACTACGGAGTTAGAAGATCAATTAAAGGATCTTACCAAATTAGCAGCTAAAGTAGCCGGGACTGAAATCTCACGTGTTAACCTAATTGATGCTGTAACACAATGGAGCGTGGCGGGAGTAGGATTACCGGTGATGCAGTTGCCAAGAGAAGACTCGGTTTGCCAATATACCATCAAGGGAGATCAAGCCCTTGAAATAAAAGACCTTTCTAAAGATGAAAGATTCAAACATAAGTTTTATGTGGAAGATGATCCAAATTTAAGGTATTATTTCGGGGTTCCATTGAAAACAAGTTCTGGCCATAATTTGGGTGCTTTGTGTGTATTGGATACTAAGGCAATAACAATTACTCCCGAAAAAGCAGACCTTTTAAAAATCATAGCTGAGGAAATTATTAATCGCTTGGAAATTATCAAGTCTGTAAATGAGTTGAAATCTAAGGTCAAAGACTCATTGGAAAAACAAGAACAGGTAGCCCATGATATACGTGGTCCAATTGGAGGAATAATAGGCTTGGCCCAAATTATAAAAGATCAAGGTACCAATAATCAATTGGAAGATGTTCTAGAGTTTATTAAGGTTATTCAAAGCAGTAGCCAATCGCTATTAGAGTTAGCAGATCAAATCCTTTCAACAAAAGCTAAAGGAAAAAAAACACCAGAACAATTAAACCTTCAAAATGAGTATAACCTCCAAGTGTTGCAAGAGAAGTTAAAAAATTTATATGGTGTTCAGGCAGAACAGAAAAAAATAAATTTTACAGTTGAGATTACAAGTAAGAACTTTGAGACAAGATTTTCAAAGGTTAAATTATTGCAAATTTTAGGTAATCTAATATCTAATGCCATCAAATTTACACCCATAGGTGGAAGTGTAAGCATCTTACTTAGCCTCGAAGAAAAGAATTACATTAATAGTTTGAGGGCAATAATAAGTGATACAGGAACAGGTATGACGGTGGAACAAATTGAGGAGATATTAAATGGGGAGAGTCAAACGACTAAGGGCACTTCTGGTGAATTGGGCTACGGGTTTGGTTTACCTTTGGTAAAGCACCTAGTTGATGGTCTGGGAGGAGAAATGAAAATAGATTCAGAATTTGGGAAATATTCAACTTTTGAAGTTAATATTCCTGTATAATTTTCTTTGAGAAGAACTCAATTAATTATTATAAACCCGAATTTATATTTAGGTTTTATGTAACGCAATTTCAGTACAGGACAATCAAAAAAGTCCTCCTTTAAAGAGGACTTTTTTGCTTCATAATATTGTTGCAATTGGATTTTATTTTTACTTAAATACAGTGTTGAATTCTTCCAGTTTTTGATCTACCTGCGTATCTATTTTAAAAGAGAAATTTACCTTTTCCCATTCAAAAGTAACTTTTGCTACTTTATTGTCTTCAGCTGATATTGAATAAGTAAGCCTTTCGTGAATTTCCATTGATTTTTCAGGACTTACATTCAATGATACTGCATCATCTTTTTCAAGAGCTACTGTATTTACTTTTCCATCTTGCATGTAAGCATAAATGGCATTTCCTTTAGAATTAAAGTGTATAGTCCAGCTTTCGGATTGATTAGGAGTGATAAAAATTGAATATTTACCTGCATTGAGTGTTTTGCCACCTAGATTAACAGCAGTGCTAAATTCAATAGTTGTTGGTGCATTTGCACCCGCCCTCCATGGGGTTCCATAAGGCACAAGTTCACCAAAAATGGTTCTTCCCTTTACAGCTGGTGAGGAATAGGCCATACTGATTTTAGTAAAACCTACGTTTTGAGAAACAAAACTAGCGGGACTGGGTGCTGGTATTTGTATTTGAGCTTGAGATTGGAAAACAATGGTGAATGCCATTAATAGTGAAAGGCATAATAATGTGTATTGGAATTTTAAATTTTTCATAGGAATAGTTTTTTATGGGTTTAAAAAGGAAAGATACTAAAGGTGATTAAATATTTAATATTTTTTATCTGAATTGATTTTATAACCCTATTTCTATGTTTTCACTAAGTAGAGCGATGAGATAATCCTTTTAAATACTTGTATTTAGTTATGTAGCTAATTTTCAATGTAATGTAAAAAAGGAAGGGCTTTATTATTAAAAAATTAATTCAATCTTCAGAAAAAATTGATTTTGATTAGGGCTTTTTGCTTAATGGAACTGATGATTCAGAATTATCCCAAAAGGCCTGTATGAATAGTGAATTTTAGAATAATTCTGGAGCTTAACCTTACTTATTGATAGGGTTTTAGCTCTTGGTTATCAAATTAATTTCAATTTTAGAATTAAGGAGCACCGGTAAGTTTCATATTGAATACTATTTTCTTGTGATTTAACAATTGATTTTATAGTTATTTATGTTTACTTTAATTTATAATTGCTTTTTTCTGATTTTGAGAAAGATAGACCTTATTAAATTAGGGTGATTTTTTGCTCAGATAGGTAGGGAAATCATTAAATTTGATTTCTGAATTTAAACAATCACAAAGAAAGAAGGAAATTGCTCTTTGGAACATTACAATAAATGAAATGAATTTTCATTTATCTCAGAACTTAAAGGATGAAGGATAAACCCACACGGCAAGAATTAGAAATTCAAATTAGTGAACTGAAAAGGCAAAATGAGGAACTGAAATCAATAGCCATTGATTTTCATGAAAATGAGCGATTCAATACCTTTGATAAAGAAAATCTCAAGGAGGTATATGTGGCTCCCATTGCTTCCATTTTTAACAATATGGGGGATTCTGTTTTTGTGAAAGATGATCAAAGCAGGTTAGTGCTTGTAAATGATGCTTTTTGTGAGCTATTCCAACTTACAAGAGCTGAAATTATAGGAAAAACGCTTGCTGAAAATGTCCCAATCGATGAAAGAGAAAGCTTTTTAAAAATTGACAGGGCTGTATTTACTGAAGGAATTGAAAATATAAATGAAGAAACCCTAACGATTAACAATGAAACTAAAATTATTTCTACTAGGAAATCACGATTTATTGACTCCAATGGGAATAAATTTTTAGTAGGGGCTATTCGTGATATTACTGAAAAAAAAAATGCAGAAAAGGCGTTAAAGGAAAATGAAAATAAGTATAGAAAGCTTAATGCAACCAAGGATAAGTTGCTTTCTATTATAGCCCATGATTTAAGAAGTCCTTTCAACAATATTATCGGCCTTTCCAGCTTGCTCCAAAAACGTTCAGATAGTTTTGAAGACAAGCAGTCAGAAAAATACATTGAAATAATTAATTCTACTGCTAAAGAAACTCTTATTTTACTTGATAATTTATTGAACTGGGCGAAATCTCAAACGGGAGAACTCAATATTAAGTCGGAAAAGATTAGTTTATCCAAAACAATTGAGCAAGTAATTTCACTTGAAAACAAGCTTGCAGCAACTAAAGAGATATTACTAAAATATAAGTGTTTAGATGAAATTAAAATTTGCACAGATCAAAATATATTAAAAATTGTACTCAGAAATTTGATTTCAAATGCCATTAAATTCACAAATAACGGTGGAAAAATTAATGTTGTTTCAGCTAAAAGGGAGGGTGGGATTGAGATTTCTATTGAAGATGATGGAGTTGGAATGAGTAAGAAAACAGTAGAAAATCTATTTGATATTTACAGAACTAAAACATTGCTTGGTACCGCGAATGAGGTAGGGACAGGTCTAGGTTTAGCACTAAGTAAAGAATTTGTAAACAAATTGGGTGGTGAGATATCGGTTATTAGTGAAGTAGGAAAAGGAAGTATATTTACTATTTTTTTACCTTTTAAATTAAACAATAGTGAGTAATAGTTACCATAACGGCCCGGTGTTTTTAGTATCAATAACTTTGAAAATCATAAATAAACATTGACATATGTCCATAACTAAGGATGCCGAATTAATCGGTATGAAAAAAATAAGTGAGGTAGTAGGAATTACACTTAAATTAATGAGAGCCTATGCCAAAATAGGGATGTCTACCAAAGACCTGGATCAGTATGGTGGAGAAATCCTAAAAAGCTTTGGCGCAAAATCTGCCCCATATGAAACCTATAACTTTCCGGGGTATACTTGTATAAGTGTCAACCATGAAATAGCTCACGGCCTTCCTTCGTCGGACAAAATATTAGCTGAAGGAGATTTAATAAATGTAGATGTATCCGCCGAGTTAAATGGATTTTGGGCAGATAATGGGGGATCTTTTATTATTGGAAAAGATATTTACAACCATCAACCTTTGGTTATTGCTTCTGAAACAATTTTACGAAAGGCCATCAATAGTATTAAAGGGGGGGTGAAAATAGCTGATTTAGGATATTTGATTGAAAATGAGGCCAAACAAAGAGGGTTTAAGGTGATAAAAAACTTGGCAGGACATGGTGTGGGGGCTAGTTTACACGAAGAGCCTGAAGATATTTTAAACTATAGGGTGAAAAGTAATCGGAATCGATTCAAGAAAAATACAACTGTAGCCATTGAAACATTTATTTCCACCAAATCTACCTATGCCGTGGAATTAATGGATGGCTGGACTTTGGTTGGAAATAAGGGAGGTTATGTTACCCAGCACGAACATACCATTCTCATTACTGAAAATGAACCTTTGGTGCTTACGGCGGATAACGGATTTTGGGTATAAAGAAAATGGTCTTTATAGATTATTATCTGTATGCAAGAGGTCTTCGGAAATAGGAATATTCTATTCGAATTTCAAACTTTTATTAATAAATAATGTATTTTAAAAATAGTTTAACTTTGCTTTCGTTTATAGTGCTTTTCACGCACCAAACAGAAGGCCAAGAAAGTATTTTAAAAGCGCTTAAATCTCCTGTTATTTTAAAAGGTAACGATTCTATAGCATATAGAGATCCTGCAATTTTGTTTCATCAGAATGTATTCTATCTGTTTTATACTTTGGTAAAGGCTGAGGAAGGGTTGGTTTATTCCTATACAGCCATTAGCAAATCTAAAGATTTGATTCACTGGAGCCCGGGTGAAATTATTACACCTAAAGGTCAACATTTTAATTTTTGTAGTCCGGGAAATGTGATTCGATTCAATGATGAATGGGTGCTTAGCTTACAAACTTATCCTAGACCAGGTTTAGGTGTAAATGATCCTGTCACGTATGGAACTTCAGAAGCACGTATTTATACCATGAGGAGCAAGGATTTGAAAAGCTGGACTGAGCCTGAGCTGCTAAAAGTGAAGGGGCCCAAGGTAGAGCAAGAAGATATGGGAAGAATGATCGATCCATACCTTGTTGAAGACAAGGATGAAAAAGGTAAATGGTGGTGCTTTTTTAAGCAAAATGGGGTAAGCATGTCCTATTCCTATGATTTGAATAACTGGACTTATTGCTGTCATACCAGTTCAGGTGAAAATGTAACAGTTCTTACTGAAAATAATGAATACCTTTTGTTTCATTCTCCTGAAAATGGTATCCATATCAAACGTTCTTCCAATTTAAAAGATTGGAAAGATTGGGGGGATTTGATCGTTTTGGGACAAGACCAATGGCAATGGGCCAAAGGAAGAATTACTGCCGGAACGGTGGTTAATTTAAGGCGAAACCCAAAGTATGGTAAATATCTTATGTTTTTTCATGGTTCAGGCCCTAAAACAGAGGAGGAAGGAGATTTTGATAAAAATGCTTCAATAGGAATTGCTTGGAGTGATGATTTGATAAATTGGGAGTGGCCCGGAAAATAACCAATCTCTGTAGCTTAATGAATTAGAGGCAATCTAATGGATTAAATAAGCAAATGAAGAAATCACGAAGAAATTTTTTCTCTAAAATTAGCTTAATGGGCTTCGCAGGCTTAACATTTCCGGCTATTCTTTCTGGTAATGACAGAAAAAATTTCACCCTATTAAAAGAAAATGAAAAAGGTTTAACCATCCTCTTCCAAGGAGACTCAATCACTGATGGAGCGAGATCAAGAAACGAAGACTGGAATCACGTTATGGGACATGGTTATGCCTACCTTATTTCTAGTCGCCTATGGTTCGACTACCCTAAAAAAAAATTAATGTTTTATAATTGGGGGATTAGTGGAAATAAAGTAAAAGACCTTTTAAATCGCTGGCAAGAAGATACCATCGATTTAAAGCCTGATTTATTAAGTATTTTAATTGGAGTAAATGATGTGTCAAGAATTATTGCCAATGAATATACTTTAGAGGAATGGAAGGAGGATTATAAAACCTTGATTAAAAAAACAAAAGCGGAACTCCCCAATACAATAATATTTTTATGCGAACCTTTTTTATTGATAGATGATTGGTCTAGGGTGAAAAAATTGCAGTGGGAAGAGGTGATGAACAAAATGCAGTCAATTATTAGACAGCTAGCCGACCATTATAATTGTGTTCATATAGCATTACAGGAACCTTTTAATAATTCTCTTAAAAAGACATCGGCAAAATACTGGGTTTGGGATGGGTTACATCCCATGCCTGCCGGACATGAATTAATAGCACGAGTTTGGATAAATGAGGCACGTAATCATTTGAGTTTTTTTGAAAAGTAGTATTGGTTAGTGTAGATAAGCTAGTCTATGAGAACAATTGGTCGAATAGATTTTCTTTAATCTAAGTATAGTAGCAATCCAGAAGCCCAATGCTTGGAATCACCTTGGTATCAACCATAATTAAGGATTGTATTCAATTTTTCGCAAATAAGTTTTTTTTTGTTTTAAAAGTCCTATCAAAAAGTTTGTTTTAATTTCAAAATGGTATTGCTGGCTTTTGGCTTTAAGAGTATATATAGAATAACACTGAAATCAGCCAATTAGACAATCCCGGATTGGTTTGTACAAATAGGGTAGGGTTCAAAGATGCTTTTTATTTTTCTTATGTAACAAAAGTCCCTGAATAGGAAATCAAGATTTAGCACCTTTACACTATCCAACAGAGACAAATATTGTTTTGTAGGGTTAGTTAACAAATTTAATTTATAAAGATGTACTATCACTATTAAAATAAGTTTCCCTCCGGATTATCCAGTAAAGTTTGTAATAGACTGTTGATTGAATATCTCGGGTTTAACTACCATTAAGCTGTATGGCCTAATGGTTTGTGGGTCTAGGTTGATTTATATGAGGACAATTTAAAAATGAATTAAAATGGATATTAATAAGTTAATTAAGGAAAATAGAGGTACAATAATAGATGTTAGAACTCCAATGGAATTTAGTGGTGGCAATGCAGAAGGTTCAATAAATGTGCCCTTACAAGAGCTTGAAAGCAGAAAAGAGGAACTCGAATTATTGAAAAAACCCTTAATTTTGTGTTGCGCTAGTGGGGGAAGGAGTGGACAAGCTACCCAATTCTTGAAACAACAGGGAATAGAATGTTATAATGGGGGATCTTGGTTGGAAGTTAATTACTACCAAACACAAACTGCTTAATTCAATGTTAAACACAATCAAAAAATTATTCGGTTTTGGTCCTAAAATTAATTTTGCCGAAGTAATGAATAGCGGTGCTGTTATCATTGATGTTCGGACTAAGAAAGAGTTTCAGGAAGGACACATAATAAAGTCAACCAACATCCCTTTAGATACGTTAAGTAATCATCTGAGCAGATTGAAAGATAAAAACCAGCCGATAATCACATGCTGTGCTAGTGGAATGAGAAGTGCCTCGGCCAAAAGGATTCTGAAAGCCGGCGGCTATAAGGTAGTATACAATGGAGGTGCTTGGAACAGTTTGCAAAGTAAAATTTAGTATTGATTTTTAAATATAAACCAAAATGAAAAAAACAAATCAAATTGGACTTGATGTTGCTAAAAGTAAATCCCTTGCTGAAGGGCTTAATAATTTGCTCGCAGATTATATGATGTTCTACCAAAATACCAGAGGGCTACATTGGAATATAAAAGGCGAGAAGTTTTTTGAACTGCATATGAAGTACGAAGAATTGTACAATGATCTATTAGTTAAGGTAGATGAAGTTGCAGAGAGAATTCTGACACTGGGAGCGACTCCTCTACATACTTTTGATGACTATAAGAAAGTAGCTAAAATCAAAAGTGTTAGTAATGTTTCTGATGGAAGCGAAGGTGTGCAGAGTATATTGGAAGCATTTGAAACCATTATTTTAAGACAGCGAGAACTGTTGGCTCTTTCCGCAGATGCAGAAGATGAAGGTACCAATGCCTTAATGAGTGATTATATCAGCGAACAAGAGAAATTGGTTTGGATGTACTCATCCTTCTTGAATAAATAAGCCATCCTTTATTTAAGTAAGCCCATTAATTTTTCCTATCCAAAGAAAATTAAAGATTACTTTAAATTTAATGAAAGCTTCCCGATTATTGTTTTCAGCAAAATTGGGAAGCTTTTTGGTTGATAACTGTTTCTAATTTAAACCATGATTATGTTATGGGATTTTAATCTGTGGCCCATCCCAGTGACTGATTTTGAGTTTTTTTAAAATAGGTTGTCAAAAGCTTATTTCAGGTAAAACCGAGTAACTTAGATTTTGAAATCAAAACCCAAACTTTTTTTAGCTTTAAAAATCAAATTATATAGCTATCTTTTTACAAAATGATCATGCTCACCATTAAGTAATGTGAAAATTATCTTGATTTATTATAGCTGCTTATGAATGAAATTGTGAAGCAAATTAGAAAGGACTTGTCCTTATTAGGAATTAAAAAAGGAGATCACGTATTGGTGCATGCTTCCCTAAATTCCGTTGGAAAGTTTCCATATCGAGCAAATATTATAGTTCAGGCTTTTTTGGATCAAATAGGAGAAGAGGGAACTCTTTTGATGCCCAGTTTATCCTACAAAACCGTAAATAAGGCACAGCCTGTTTTTGATGAGTTGAACACAGCTTCTTGTGTAGGAGCCTTAACGGAGTTCTTTAGAACATATCCAGGTGTTAAGCGAAGTATTCATCCAACCCATTCTGTATGTGGTATTGGAAGTAAATCAGATTTCCTTTTGAAAGATCATCTCTTGGATGAGACACCCTGTGGTCCCTGTTCACCTTTTGCCAGGCTACCACAGATAGGTGGAAAAGTATTGTTTTTGGGTTGTGGCAGCAAACCCAATACTTCCATGCATGCGGTTGAAGAGCAAATCATTCCACCCTATTTATTTGGAGAAAAGGTCTCACATATGCTGCAATTATCAAACGGAAATGCGATAAAGAAAACCTACCAAAGACATGGGTTTAAAGGTTATGAGCAACGCTATGATCGCTTATTAGATGTTCTTGAACCTGCCGAGTACAGAACGGGTAAGATTTTGGAGGCCAAAAGCATTGTAATGATGGCTTCGGCAATATGGGAAAAAGGGATCAAGTATTTGAAACAAGATCCCTTTTATTTTATTGATAGGGCCAATTAATTATTGGCTGGTGTGTGCATGACAGCCACATCCGCTCTGCATATAAGTTTGTATACTTTCATGCCAAGGGAATGCTTCATGAAAAAGGCTGTTTTCCCAATAGAAAGGTTGACGCTTTTTTGCTTCATTTCCTATTTCATCCATAGTATTTGACTTATAGAGCCTTCCATTGATCATGGTGTGTGAAATTGAACTTGAATTTCGAATATCTTCCAGAGGGTTTTTGTCTAAAATTATGATGTCGGCTAATTTCCCTGCTTTAATTGATCCAATGTCCTTACTCATGCCTATATAAGCTGCTCCGTTTATGGTGGCCGCTTGTAAGGCTTCATGGTTTGACATTCCCCCTTGTACAAGGCTCCAAAGTTCCCAATGTGCACCCAAACCTTGCAGTTGACCATGAGCACCCAAGTTTATTTTTACCCCATTCTTAGCAAGTGAATTTACCTGCTTTGAAGTTAGTATATGGCCATTTTCATATTCCTCATCCGGAGCCATGTTGCGATGTCTGGATCGAGCATCCACTAGACCTCTTGGTGTAAATTGCAATAGTTTGTCATCTTCCCATACATTTGATTTTTGATACCAGTAATTTTCTCCATTGAGACCTCCATAATTAACAATGAGGGTAGGTGTATAACCCACCTTGGTTCTTTTCCAAAATTCTATCACATCATTGTAAACCGGAGCAATTGGAATATTATGCTCTATTCCTGTGTGACCATCTTGCACCATAGATAAGTTGTGAAATAATGTGGAGCCTCCTTCAGGGACCATATTGACACCTAATTCTCTTGCAGCTTGCAGTACCTGCTGTCTTTGATCTCTTCTCGGCTGATTATATGACTTTACAGCTGTGGCGCCAAATGCTCTGGTGCGTCTAATGGAGGATTTAGCATCTTCTAGTTTATTGATCACTGCCTTAAAATCACCATCAGCCCCATATAGAATAAAACCTGTACTGAACACTCTTGGTCCTACTAATTTACCACTTTTTATCATTTCTGATAATGTAAATACCGTTTCACTGTTGGCTGAGGGATCATGTGAGGTTGTTACACCATAAGCAAGGTTGGCATACAATTGCCAGTTTTGTTGTACAGTCAGCCCATCTCTAAAAGCACCAATATGAGCATGTGCATCTACCATTCCCGGCATTATGGTTTTACCCTTCATGTTATAAACCAGGGCATTCTTAGGAATGTCGACTTCTCCACTTTTTCCTACAGAAAGGATTTTAGCTCCCTCAATTACCAAAGTGCCATTTGTGATGATTTCCTCTCCTTCCATGGTAATTATAGTAGCTCCGGTAAAAGCTATGGATCCTTTGGGTTGATCTACCTTTGCAGTAAGACCTATTGCAAGGCCTCCATTTTCAATGTCAGTTTCTATTTTATTCTCAGTTAGAAAATGAAACTTGTCGACCAAATTTGAGCTATAGTATTTGTCACCTAAAACCCAATGTACTTTTTCACTATTCTTTGACCAGTGTATGTACAGTCCTGCATCTTTATCCAAGGTTGCCACCGGAACAAATTTGCTGTTGTTGTCTAGGTTGATCTTTTGGCCATTAAGTACCAATGGGGACACGTAAGCTTTGTGCAGATGAATAAACGCTACCCAATTATTATCTGGGCTTGGAACCAAGCGATTGCCATATTTAGATGCTACATGGGTTTGTTCATCTTCTCCATTTAAGTTGATTGATTTTAAGTTTTTTGTCAGGTTTCCAAAAAACTTTCCTCCGGATTGGAAGAAAATTCTTTTTCCATCTTTAGTGAAGCTCGGGAAATCTCCCGAAACATTTAAATAATTTTCTTGACTTGTTTTTAAATTTAAAAGGTATAAACCTGGGTTCTTTGCAAAGGTCCTTCCCTGGTCCAAATTTCCGCCTTCTTTTTTGTAAACCAAAGTATTACCATCCGGTGAATAGCTTGGAGTTCTATAAATACCTTTTTCTTTTGTTAGCGGTGAGATTTTCTTGCTGCTTAGGTCAATTTCCAATATGGCTCCTTTATTCAGATCATTCCAGGTTACAAATGCAATTTTTTTACCATCAGGGGAAAAAGAGGGGTCAGCTTCAAAATCCTCACCATTCGTTAACCTTTTAGGTTTTCCGTTGGGTAAATTTTTAGTCCAAATATAGCCCAAAGCCCTAAAAACAATGCTTTGACCGTCAGGAGAGGTGCTTACGTCTCTTATCATCTTAGCGGTAAACTCTTCACGCTCAATTCGATGGTCAAAATGAACCCATTTGGCCAATGGCATATTCACATCCACAGAAAAGGGTACAATGCTTTGGTAGCGTGTAGCGATATCAATTCTGTGGATTTTACCTTTTGCCCAAATAACCAATTCGTCACCTTCAGGTAACCAAGCAAAACCCGGATATACACCAAAAATAGCCCAAGCGGTTTGCTGGTCCTTGTTTAACTGGTCATAAACCGGCCACTCTTCACCTGTTTTAAGATCATGTATGTACAATACTGTCTTCGTTCTTACCCGTTTAATAAACGCTAGCTTGCTTCCATCAGGAGAGATTTGTGGTCTTGCTGCTCCACCGGGTCCCCCAGTGATGGTTTTTATTTCTCCGGTTTGAAAATCATACCTCTTGATCACATAAATTTGTCCATTGGGGTCTCTATTGTATTGAAAGCTTCCTCCTGGAGCCATGTCTTCACTGTAATACAAATATTTACCATCCGAAGAAATAGAAGGTTCATTGACATCCTGTTGATCATTTTTTCTTTTGGTAAGTTGTAGGCCTGTTCCTCCAGAAATATGATATTGCCACATTTCTCCCGCACCTAAAGATCTTCCTGAAGTGAAATGTTTTCGAGCAATTAAAAAATTTCCATCAGGCATCCAATCTGCATTGTTTAACAAACGGAAAGATTCCTTGGTAATTTGTTTGGCTTCAGTTCCATCCGCTTTCATTATCCAAATATTGTCTCCCCCTCCGGCATCTGAGGTAAAGGAAATCCATTTTCCGTCCGGACTGAATCTTGGCTGTACCTCAAAAGGCATTCCTGTTCTCAAGACTGTTGCTTTACCTCCTTTAATTGGAATGGAATAAATATCTCCAAGCAGATCAAACACAATGGTGCTACCATCTGGGCTCACGTCCAGATTCATCCAGGTTCCTTCATCAGTAGTGAAATTTATCCAGTCAAAATCCCAATCTCCATTTGGCCTTGAAACATCCCAATTTGCCTCCTCCTCCTGAGCCATTGCAACTCCTGAAATGGTCAATGCTACCATAAAGAATTTGAAAAACTTATGCATAACTTTTGTTTTTTTATTTACTTAAATAAAGTTAAAGGCAAAAATAGGAATAACTTAGAGAAGCACTAACAATTTAAGCTTAGACTAGTTGATATAAGTATGACTTTAAAAAGAAAGAAAGTTTTAGCCATAGCAGGGGCAACCGGTTATATAGGCAGGTGGTTTATGGACAGATTCAAAGATCACTACCATATTATTGGTTTAAGTAGGAAAGAGGTAGTTGAAAACCCTTTGAAAGAAATTGAATGGAGGCAAGTAGAACTGTACTCTATTTCCTCTACGACAGAGGCTCTCCAAGGTGTGGACTATGCCATTTATTTAGTGCACTCAATGAATGCAACTACCAGGCTTAATCAAGGAAGTTTTGAGGATACAGACCTCCTTCTAGCCGATAATTTTGCACGAGCTGCTACAGCCAATGCGGTAGAGCAAATCATATATCTAGGGGGGATTTTGCCTAAAGGAGAACCCGAAGAAGAATGGTCACTCCATTTGAAAAGCCGTCTGGAAGTAGAGAAAACCTTATCCACCGGATCAGCAGCGCTTACTGCCTTGCGTGCAAGTATAATTGTGGGGCCAGGAGGTTCTTCCTTTGACATGATCAAAAATCTCGTAAAAAAACTGCCTGTAATGGTTTGCCCAAAATGGACTGAATCCAATACACAACCTATCTCTCTTAGAGACACCCTTACCATTATTGATTCTTGCCTAGGAAATGAAGCAGTGTATGACAAGGCCATAGAAATTGGGAACCCAGAAGTGATGAGTTATAAGGAAATGCTAATCCGCACATCAAAAGTAATGGGAAAGAAAAGGTGGATTTTCTCGGTACCTTTTTTCTCTCCAGGCCTATCAAAACTATGGGTAGGCTATTTTGGAGAAAGCCCTTCTCAATTGGTTTCACCATTGGTGGAAAGCTTGAAACATACCATGACGGTGTCCCAAGAATTGTCATTTAAGCAAAAGAATATTTCCTACCAAAGTTATGATGAAGCAGTGAAAATAGCCTTACAATCAAAAGAAGAGCCTGTTCTACCAAAGTTTAGGTCACTAAAAACCCAGAAAAATACAGTTAGAAGTATACAAAGAATGGCCAATTTACGAGGTAGAAGTGCTTTTTGGGCTGCGAATAGGTACAAGGTTTGGTTGCCCACATTCTTCAAATCTATAATTAAGGCCAAGGAAGATGAAAAAAAAGTAATAAGTTTTTATTTGTTTTCTATCAAAAAACCAATGTTACAGTTGTCTTGGGTTAAGGACAGAAGCGATAAAAAGAGACAATTATTTTATATTACAGGAGGCTATTTAGTGAGCAGAGCCAATTATGGTTGGCTAGAATTCAGAGAGGTCTTAGACGGTAAATACATTATTTCCGCCATACATGAATTTGTTCCTAAGATTCCTTGGTTGATTTATGTAAATACGCAAGCAAGGCTTCATCTATGGGTAATGAATAGGTATGCCAAATACCTTAATGCGGTAGGTAGAAGAAAAAGCACTGTTAAATAATCATTGAAAACAGTAAGCGCTTTATGAGTAATCGTTATATAAAAACAGATCGTAATTTAGGTAGTGATCGTAGCAAAATCAGTTTCCTCGGAATTTCGGCATAGCCTCTCCAGGGAAAATTTGTCTGCCAAAATATGGGATTGAATAGGGTGACTAAGGGATTGATTTTGAGGATGAAATAATGATTAAATTATTTTAGAAGTTTAGTTTAACCTGATGAAAATTGAACTAAAAAAAAATCCCTGAAATTTTCAGGGATTTTAAATTAATATCAGAAAAAATTAAAGAATTAAGCCTTAAGCTTAGGTTCCCATCCTTTTTCATATTCTCTTTTCCAAAGTGCTTTACCTTTTTTACTGTTGGTAATGTGACCATTCGAAGAGTCACAGGTAAGTACTTCGCCTGTTCTTGAAGCGATATTGGCCAAGTGGCAAAGCAATACGCTTTTTGCACCCTCATCAATCGGGCTATTTTGTGTGGCTTTACCTCTGATAGCATCAAAGAAGTTTACCATATGCAAAGTGGACATGCTTCCGCCACCACCTAAAGCGGTACCGGCTTCATTACTATTTGAAGCGCTGCTCTTGATCTCCTTGCCTTTTCTATCAAACATTTTGTATCCACCTCTGTCCACATATACAGAACCGTCAGTACCATAGATGATGGTACCTCTTCCCGGTCCATAGGTATTGTGACCATTTCTACTTTTACCATCCCACTGAATGGTTCTGTTATTGGAGAATTTGAAAACGGCATCCATGGTATCATACATGGTCCATCCATCATTTGGCCAATGGTACTTACCTGAGTCTACGATAACTTTTTCAGGGAAGTCTACTTGTAATGCCCATCTGGCTACATCAAGCTCATGTGTTCCATTGTTTCCGGATTCTGCTGTTCCATAATCCCAGCCATACCAATGCCAGTTATAGTCCCAAGTTTCAGTTGTATAATCTCTTCTTGGAGCAGGTCCCTGGAACAATTCCCAGTCTAATCCATTTGGAGGACTTGCTTTCTTTTGAACAGGAACTTCACCTCTACTTGAATTGTAAAATGCGGTGGCTTTGTAGACATTTCCAATTTCACCTGCATGTATGGCCTTGATTACTTCAATACTTTCAGGAGAAGAACGTTGTTGGTTTCCCATTTGTACCACCTTATTGTAGTGCTTTTGATAGGCAACCAATAGCTCACCTTCATAAGGGTTGTGACTACATGGTTTTTCTACATAAACGTGTTTTCCTGCCTCTAAAGCAAGCCATGTGCCTGGAGCATGCCAGTGATCCGGAGTGGCATTGATCAATACGTCTACTTCTTTATCCTCTAATACTTTGAAAATACTATTTTCAAGGGTTGGTTGATAATCGATGTGCTTTTCAAAGTTTTTTGCCGCCTTTTCTCTCTGCGAAGGCATTACATCACAAAGGTATTTAAGGTGTACATTGTTCGATTTTTGTCCGATTGGCTCGTAATAGGCACCTAATCTTCTTCCCAATCCGGCTATTGCAATATTTAACTTGTCATTTGCACCAATGATATTTCCATAGCTTTTTGCAGAAAAACCTACAGCTCCTAAAGCGGAAATCCCCATGGTAGCCATAGCAGATTTTTTTATAAAATCTCTTCTGGAATCATTTGAATTATTCATAATTATTTTCAGGTTTGTTAAATTTTAAAGTTTTCAATACTTGCCAACTATTGGTTCAATATACTTCTAGCGATGCCAATTTCCAAACCACGAAGCTCTGCAAGTCCTTTTAATCTTCCTATTGCGGAATAACCGGGATTAGTAACCTTCCCAAGATCATCCAACATTTGATGGCCATGGTCTGGGCGCATGGGGAGAGATTTACCAATTTTCTGCTGTAATTTCACTATTTCTTCTACTACATCAGCCATTGGGACATCTCCTTCCATATGGTTGGCTTCATAGAAATTACCTTCTTCATCCCGTTGAGTGCTTCTTAAGTGAATGAAATGGATGTGTTCACCATATTTTTCAACCATTGCAGGCAAATCATTATCAGGCCTTACCCCCAAAGATCCGGTACAAAAAGTAAACCCGTTGAAAGGGCTATTATTGTTTGCTAGGATTCGGTCATAATCACTCGCCGTGCTTACTACCCTTGGTAAACCAAAAATAGGGAAGGGGGGATCATCAGGGTGGATACAAATAAGAACCTTACTCTCTTCTGCTACAGGAATAATTTCATCCAGGAACAAATTGAGATTTTCACCAAGTTTAGCTGCATCAATGTCTTTAAAGGTATCCAATGCTTTTTGAAAGTCTTCAACTGAGTATCCTTCCTCTGCTCCCGGTAATCCTGCGATGATATTGTTGACCAACTGTTGTTTTTCCTCCTCATTCGAGGCATCAAAATAGGCTTTTGCTTTTTGCTTCATGCTTTCACTATATTCTGCTTCGGCACCGGGACGCTGGAGAATATGTAAATCAAAAGCTGCAATTGCTTTCATTTCAAAACGCAAGGCTTTTGCTCCATTTTCCACTTCGTATGCAAGGTTGGTTCTTGTCCAATCCAGAATGGGCATAAAATTATAACAAACAGTACCAATTCCTTCTGCTGCTAAATTTCTTATGCTTTCTTGATAATTTTTTATATAGGTTTTAAAATTACCTGAGCGAGTTTTGATGTTTTCGTGTACTGGTACACTTTCTACCACTGACCAAGTCAAGCCTGCAGCCTCAATGATGTCTTTTCTTTCTTTGATTGCCTCTCTAGGCCATATTTCTCCATTTGGAATTTGATGCAAGGCAGTTACAATGCCCGTAGCACCGGATTGTCGAATGTCTGACAATTTTACGGGATCATTTGGACCATACCAACGCATGGTTTGCTCCATATATATTGGTTGTTTCTTGTTACTCATACTCCTGAATACGCGCTAAATCCCCCATCTATTTCTGTAATTGTTCCGGTCACAAATTTTGAACCTTCGCTGCAAAGCCATTGCACAGCACCATAAAGTTCCTCCGGACTTCCAAAACGGCCCATTGGTGTATGGTCAATGATTTGATTCCCACGTTGAGTGAGGCTTCCATCTTTATTAGTAAGTAAAGCTTCATTTTGCGCAGTCAAAAAGAAACCAGGTGCTACAGCATTTACACGGATTCCTGCACCATATTTTTTAGCAAATTCAACAGACATCCATTTTGTCATATTGTCAATGGCAGCTTTTGCTGACGCATAGCCCATAACTCGAGTCATTGGTCTACTTGCAGCCATTGAGGAGATGTTGATTATGGATGCTTCCTTGTTTTTTGTTAGTAAAGGTAAAAAGTTTTTGATCGGCAAAAATGTACCCATATAATTGAGGTCCATGATGGTTTTTACCGCATCAGAAGATAGGTCAGAAAGCATCTGATCAGGCATTACCGTTGCTCCTGGCATATTTCCTCCGGCAGCATTGATCAATACATCGATTTGGTCAAACTCTTTCTCAAGTGCTTCTTTGACTTGAGATAAAGCTTTTTCGTCCGTTACGTCTGCTATTGCCGGATAAGCATATCCTCCATCATCTTTAATTTCATTTACCAGTGCACTTACCTTTTCCTCATTTCTTCCGAGGATTACCATCTGTGCACCTTCTTGTGCCAAGTGCTTGGCAATTGCTTTGCCTAAAACACCGGTTCCACCACTAATGATGATGACTTTGTTTTTTACTGAAAATAATTGAGACATTTTATTTTATGGTTATACTATTTAATTTAAAGAGATACTCCACGTTTCCATGGGATAAAATCATCTTGATTTAACAAGACGGCTTTTGCTTTAATGGTACCACTGGCCACTTGAATGATGTACTCCAACAATTCATCTCCCATTTCAGGAATGGTTTTTTCGCCCGAAATAATTCCTCCTGTATTGACATCAATAATGTCAGCCATTTTTTCAGAAAGCTTATGATTGGAAGAAACTTTAATCACAGGGGTAATGGGATTGCCTGTGGGGGTGCCCAAGCCGGTAGTAAATAAAATAATGTTGGCACCGGAACCTGCCATGGCTGTGGTACTTTCTACATCATTGCCGGGGGAGCATAGCAAACTTAAACCGGGTTTAGTGACAATCTCAGTATAGTCGAGAATATCAACTATGGGGGAGGTACCACCTTTTTTGGCAGCTCCGGCTGATTTTATTGCATCTGTAATCAGACCATCTTTGATATTTCCGGGACTGGGATTCATATCGAAACCTGAACCTACAGCTTCAGCTGAAGCTGCATAAGCACGCATCAATCGGACAAACTTCTCAGCATTTTCATCAGTAGTGCACCTATTGATCAATTCTTGTTCTACACCGCAGAGCTCGGGAAACTCAGAAAGAATGGTTTTACCTCCCAAAGCAGCCATTATATCAGAGACTTGACCCAAAGATGGGTTGGCAGAAATTCCTGAAAATCCATCAGATCCTCCACATTCCAGTCCTATTGTCAATTGACTCAAAGGAGCTGGTTTTCTCTCCAATTGATCTGCTTCGGTCATCGCCAAGAAAGTGGATTGAATGGCTTTGGTAAGTAATTGGGGTTCTGTACCTTCTTCCTGCTGTTCTAAAATGATTACAGGTTTTTTAAAGTCCGGATCGATATTGGCCAATTTTTCTTTAAGGATTGCAGGTTGAGCATTTTGACAACCCAAGCTCAAAATAGTGGCCCCAGCTACGTTTGGATTATTGATATAGCCTGCAATCAAAGCACAGAGTGCTTCAGAGTCTTGTCTAGTGCCCCCACAACCGCCATTGTGCGTGAGGAATTTTATTCCATCAATGTTTTTAAAAAGCTTATCCTCACCGACTTGTTCCAAGGTTTCAACGCCAACTTGTTTCAAACCTTCTTTGTCACCCTCCAAGTAAAGTTGCTTCATTTGCTTTACAAAGGACTTGTAGGGGTTGGGTTTAGCAAAACCTAATTCCTCTACAAAGGCTTGTTTCATGATTTCCACATTCCGGTTTTCACAAAAAACCAATGGTACCACCAGCCAATAATTGGCAGTTCCAACTTGTCCGTCAGGTCTATGGTATCCATCAAATGTTCGGTTTTTCCATTTACTGACGTCTGGTGCATTCCATTTAAAATCTTTCCTTTTGCCGGTGTAAGTTGCTGTCTGATGGGCCAAGTTAGTGGTAGTAATCACCTCTCCTGAGGCAATCGGGGATAAGGCTTTACCTACAATAATACCATACATGTACACCTGATCACCTTGGTCCAGATCAGTAATGGTAAATTTGTGTTTGGCAGAAACACTATTTTTTAATGTAATTTCATTGTTTTCAAATTGGATAATTTCGCCTTTTTTAAGGTCCGTTAACGCAACCAAAACGTTGTCGTCGGGATGAATTCGTAAAACTTTATGCACCATTTCAATTATTTGATTATCTTGAGCAATCGATTGCACAATTTAGAAATAAATTAAAAGAAAAGAGGCTCAGGGCTTCTTTTTTTTTGATTCCCCATTAATTTTGACGGTTAATTGTAGGATTTTCAATTTTAGGTCAGAAAGAAAAGTGATGGTTTAGGAATGATTACGATAAAAGTAAAGGGAAAAATTTGGAAAAGGATTTTTTAATAATAATCATGCTAAAGTATTATTAATCAGTGAATAGATATTAAGGTGTGTATTTTTGGCATTTCCTTCTTTAATATTTGCCTAGAGATAATGTGCTTGAATTATTGTAATAAAAGTTAATTCACATAATTTTAAGAAGTAAAATAATAGAAACCCAAATAAGATTGCAATTCATATGCTGAAATTAAAAAAGACAAATTTCCCAATCTACCTCAGTATGCTGCTTTTGGCAGCCCTACTGGTGAGCTGCTCAAAACCCGGAGGGGTTAGGGTATTAAAGCTCGGCCATGGATTGGATACCAGCCACCCGGTTCATGCAGCCATGCTTTATTTAGCAGAAAAAGCCGAAGAAAAATCCAATGGAGAAATGATTGTTCAAGTTTACCCCAACCAACAATTAGGAACGGAGAGGGAACTTGTGGAGTTGCTACAAATTGGTAGCTTGGCCATGACCAAAGTTTCTACTGCTGCCATGGAGGGATTTGCTCCCGAAATTAAAATACTAGGACAACCTTATTTATTCAAGGATGATGCTCAACAAGCTAGGGTTTTGGAAGGCCCCATAGGGAAGCAACTTTTGGCTGCCGGAGAGAAATATTGGTTGAAAGGCTTGTGTTTTTACGATGGTGGTAAACGAAGTTTTTATACCAAAGACAAACCTGTAATGGTTCCTCAAGATATTGAGGGATTGAAAATTAGGGTCATGGAAAGTCCTACTGCAGTAAATATGGTGCAGAGCTTTGGTGGTTCGCCCACTCCTGTATCCTTTGGTGAACTATATACGGCATTGCAACAAGGGATTGTGGATGGGGCAGAAAATAACCCGCCCAGCTTTGTTACTTCCCGCCATTATGAAGTATGTAAATATTATTCTTTAAATGAACATACGGCTATTCCCGATATGATGATTGTTAGTACCAAAGTTTGGGACCTTTTATCCGAGGAGGAAAAAACATGGTTGCAAGAGGCTGCTGATGAATCGGCTGTTTATCAGTACAAACTATGGGAAGAATCTGTTGCTGAATCAATGAAGATTCTAGAAGAAGCCGGTGTGGAGGTTTTACATCCCGACAAAGAGCCTTTTAGAAAAGAGGCAGAAAAGGTCTATGAATTAATGAAAGAAACGGATCCGGAAATGTATAAATTGGTACAAGAAATCAGAAAATATTAAGCGATGGTCAGTTTTAAATCAAAGTTAGATAAAGTTGTAGGGGTCATGCTTATGGTCATAATGGCTGTAATGGTGATGAATGTAACCTGGCAGGTATTTTCCAGGTACGTTATCCAATCTCCAAGTTCGTTTACAGATGAGCTTTCGAGGTATTTGTTGGTTTGGCTAGGTATGCTAGGGGCCGCTTATGTCGCCGGCCAAGGTAATCACTTGGCAATTGATATATTGCCAACCAAATTGACAGGAGAAGCAAAAAGAAAATTATTGATGGTCATCAATGTGGTAATAATATTATTTGTAATTCCTGTGATGATTATGGGAGGGACCAATTTGGTTTATATAACTTTTATTTTGGAACAGAAATCCGCTACCCTTCAATTGCCATTGGCTTATGTGTATATGATGATCCCATTCTCAGGTTTATTGGTTCTTTTTTATCAACTGGTAGACCTTAAAATATTAATGAACCAAAAGAATTCCCAAAATAGCTAAACCATGGAAGAATATTTAAGCATACTTATACTGATTGTTAGTTTTATTATTCTGATGGGCATAGGGGTGCCTGTTGCTTGGGCCCTGGGGTTTTCAAGTTTTCTTACCCTAACGGTCACCATTGCCTCAGTTCCTTCCGCCACCACAATTGCCCAAAGAATGGGAGTGGGGCTGGATAGTTTTGCCTTACTTGCCATTCCATTTTTTATCTTAGCAGGTGAAATTATGAACAAAGGAGGAATAGCCAACCGACTGATTGATTTGGCGAAGGCCATGACAGGAAGGCTTCCTGGTGGCTTATTGTACGTTAATGTTATTGCAGCCATGCTATTTGGAGCCATTGCAGGATCTGCAGCAGCAGCGGCTTCGGCCATTGGAGGAATTTTGGGTCCTCGTATGGAAAAAGAAGGTTACCCAAGAGAACTTGGCGCCTCTGTAAATATTACTGCCTCTACCACCGGTTTGATTATTCCTCCATCGAATGTGCTTATCGTTTATTCTTTAGCCAGTGGAGGTGTTTCTATTGCAGCATTATTTATCGCAGGTTATATTCCCGGTTTGCTCATTGGGATGTTCTTGATGATTACTGCAGCAATCTTTATTAAAAAGCACAAGCTTAAGCCCGGAGAGCCCACCAGTGTTAAAGAATTGGCCTCCAAATTTTTGGCAGCCTTTCCTAGCCTAATGCTTTTGGTTGTGGTGATTGGGGGGATTGTCATTGGGGTATTTACTGCTACAGAAGCTTCTGCTATTGCTGTTGTTTATACTTTGGTCCTTTCCTTTATATATGGTGAAATAAAACTAAGTAACCTTCCGGCCATCTTATTGAAAAGTTCAGAAACCACAGCCATAGTGATGTTACTGATCGCTACTTCAATGAGTATGTCTTGGGCAATGTCCAGTGAAAATATCCCTCAATCAATAAGTTCAGCTTTATTGACCTTGAGTGATAATAAATTTGTAATATTAATTATGATTAATTTAATCTTACTTTTCGTTGGAACATTTATGGACATGACTCCGGCAGTTTTAATCTTTACCCCGATCTTTTTACCTGCAGTGGTAACTTTGGGTATTGACCCTGTTCATTTTGGAATCATGATGGTTTTGAATTTATGTATAGGAGTCTGTACGCCTCCTGTTGGCTCAGTGTTGTTTATTGGGGTGGGAGTAGCCAAAACTACCATCGCCAAGGTTTTCTTCCCTTTGCTCCCTTTCTTTGTAGCCATGTTATTAGGGCTTCTTATCATCACATTGGTGCCGGAGCTTACACTTTGGTTGCCTTCCGTGTTTGGATTGTAAACCATTATTTATTAAAATATTCTACTCCTCATCCATTGCGGTTGAGGAGTTTTTTTTGTCATAGTACCATGATAGGTTGTTCGCGATAAGTTAAATTTTTACCATGAATTATTTCTATCATTTAGTTTTTGATTAGTATTTGTTAAACCTGTAATAGGCAAAAGGCCTTCTTCTATCTGCTGAAATTGCTTCAAAATCAGTTGATTACTTGCTGATTTCAATTTTAAAATAGGGACTTTTTGCAAAAGTCTCCACCTAGCAGATTTTTATTCGATTGCACGCAGTAAACAGACGATAGGTTCCCGAACCCTAAAGCATTACCCGGGTTCAATTTTCGCTTTCATCATCAAATATTTCTTCAATAGTGCAGCCAAATAGTTTGGCGATTCGGAAGGCAAGCGGCAGACTTGGATCAAATTTCCCCTTCTCAATGGCATTAATGGTTTGTCGAGAAACAACCAGGCTGTCTGCGAGATCCGCTTGCGTCCAATTTTTTTGAGCACGGAGAACTTTTAAATTATTTTTCATTGGTAGCGCTTTTTCCCAATTGCAATTGCAATCATATAAGTAAGACTAATTGCAATGATTAGAAATGAAATTTCAGCATCGACCGGAATTAAATTGGTATTGTCCATCAAGTTAAATGAAATACCACCAAATACTCCTACACCCAAGGCAATACCCATGGCTTCCAATTGGATTTGCTTTTCCAATTCATCAAGGGATTTGAGAAAGCGAATGTTTGCCAATAACAAACCTCCGGCAAAAAATAAATTTACAGTAAAGCCTATCCAAGTATAAAGAGAATTTTCATTCCACAAAAATTGATGTCCAAAGGTTACCAAAGCGAGGGTTATCAACCATAACGCCGTCCATATTGCTAAATCTTTAGTAATCTGCTTGCGCTGGTTTTTCCAATTCTGAGTTTCCATATTTTATACATTTTGTAAAACAAACTTTACACAAAGATAAGTTAAGTATTCATAATGTCAAGTTTATTTTACATATTGTTTATGTAGCAATCGATTTCATTAAATTTTTATGAATCTGAAATTCCGTTGTGCAGAGATGGATAAACTTCGTGTAATATTATGAATTGGCAGTATTTTCCTTCATTTGCCATTGAAGTATTTGTAAAAAAAAGTAAATTGAAGGTTATTGACCTGAAATAATTTAAAAGTCTAAATAATATTCGGAATGTTAATGCTCATTTGGCGGGGTTATTTTTATTTGTTACCTGCATTTTTTGTAATGCTAGTTTTTTCCGTATTACTTTCTTGTAACCAAGAAAGCAATCAAGCTTTACCTGCCCAAGTAGATTTTAATTTTCATATTAAACCAATCCTCGTGCAGAAATGCTACCTCTGCCACGGGCCTGATCCAAGTAGTAGAGAGGCAGGTCTTCGTTTAGACCTAAAAGAAGGTGCCACCATGCGCTTGGAAAGTGGTAAAACTGCCATTGTACCTGCTGCTGTTCATCAAAGCGCTCTGATTGACCGGATTACAAGTGATGATCCCGAAGTGGTAATGCCGCCTCCCTCTTTAAAGCAAGATTTGTCTGATTATGAGGTGGCCCTTATTAAAAAATGGATAGAAGAAGGTGCTGAATATGAGCCTCATTGGGCTTTTATGCCTCCGGAGACGAACAAAAAAGTGCGAAAGGGTGACTTTAGTGAACAAATTGATGCCTTGATTAATGAAAAAATTGACGAAAAGGGCCTCGAGATAAGTGGTAAAGCAGATAAATACCAGTTGATACGAAGGTTGTCATTTGTTTTAACAGGCCTTCCCCCGGATATAGAAAGGGTGAAGCAGTTTGTAGTCGATGAGCGTCCGGAAGCTTATACAGCGTTGGTAGATGAATACCTTAATCATCCTGCATTTGGAGAAAAATGGGCCAGTCATTGGATGGATGTGGTGAGGTATGCAGAGACCAAAGGTCATGAGTTTGATTATCAAATTCAGGGAGCTTGGAGATTTAGGGATTATTTAATTCGGGCCTTTAATCAAGATGTTCCCTATGATCAATTACTGAAAGAACAGCTTATGGGAGATATTCTTTCACCTCCCCGAGAAAATCCCGTTTCAGGAGAGAATGAATCATCCTTAGGAACCATGTTTTTTACGATGAGTGAAGGAACCCATAGTCCGGTAGATATTAAAAAGGATGAGGCTGACCGGATAGACAATATGATAGATGTGGTAGGAAAAAGCTTTCAAGGTTTGACGGTGGCTTGCGCCAAATGTCACGACCATAAATTTGATCCTATACCTACTGCAGATTATTATGGACTTTATGGAATGCTAGGAAGTACCAGGTTCAGTCCTTTACCGGTAGGAAATGCCCAAATAAAATTTAATACAGTTTCAAAAGCCACTGAATTAAAGAGAAAAATTAAATCCTTGATGGCCAAAGAATGGGCTGTGCCTACGGATGTAGACAGTATACCAGTCCGGTTTGTAAATATTAAGACAGTACCGGAATCAGCTAAAACTGTAGATGTTATTGCTGATTTTAGAGGGTTAAATTTACAAGGTTGGAAAGCAGATGGTTTGGCTTTTGGAGCTAGTACTGCTTTAGGGGAACCAATATTTTCATCTACCTCAAAGACCTTAAAAGCCTTATCGCCGGGATTTGCCTCCAGTCAACAATTTGGCAGAGGGATTTGGGGAGCTTTGAGGTCCCCGGATTTTACAGTTGACAAGAATTTCATTGGTGTTAAAGCGAGGGGTAAAGGCGCAAGTATCCGTATAGTAATGGAAAATTTTCAATTGATAAGTTATCCTATTTATGGTGGTTTGGATCAAAAAGTGAATGATGAAGTTTGGCAAAACTATACTTTTGATCTAAGTGCCTGGAAAGGACGCAAGGTATATATTGAAATTCTACCCGGATCCTTTGTCAGACATCAATACATCCAGAAAGAGGATGCCTATATAGAGGCTGAATATGCAATTTCTTTTGATGAAGTATGGCAAACGCCAGAATTAAATGATTCAGAAACTGAGGTTCCCTTTTCTCAAGCGGTTAAGCATTGGGTGAATGGGGAAAGCTCCGCAAAAGAAATTGCCTTTCTCAATGAGAAAATAACTAAAGGGAAGTTGAAAAAGGATTTTCCATCTGCACTGGCTTTAAAAATGGAGTGCGATTCCCTAGGAAGATTGGTAAAAGACAGTGTTTTTATTCAGGGAGTGACAGAGGGGTTTGGAGGAGAAAGTTCCATTTTTATCCGTGGAAATCATTCGGATCCTAGTAAAGAAAAGGTTCCTAGAATTTTCCTTTCAGGAATATTTGAATCCCAACAGCCTTATCGCGGAAAGGGGAGTGGCAGACAGCAGATGGTTGAAATGATGCTGGCTTCGGATAATCCGCTTACCTCTAGAGTAATGGTGAATAGAATTTGGCACCATGTTTTCGGCAAAGGTCTGGTAGAAACAGTGGATAATTTTGGCCTTCAAGGTAAGTTACCTACTCATCCGGAATTATTGGATTATTTGGCTCTGGCATTTGTCCAAAATTCATGGTCTATAAAGACCATGATAAAAAATATGGTGCTTACACAAGCTTTTCAAAGGAGTACTTACGAAGGTAGCATGGCCATGGATCCAGACAATTTATACCTGAGCCGTTATTCTATTAGGCGACTTGAGGCCGAAGGAATTAGGGATGCTGTATTAAAAGCGGCGGGCACCTTGGATCGTACCATGTTTGGTAAGCCGGTACCTGTCCACTTGACTGACTTTATGCAAGGAAGGGGAAGACCTGGAGATTCTGGGCCATTAGATGGAAATGGAAGGAGGTCAGTTTATCTGGAAGTTAGAAGAAACTTTTTGGATCGCATGATGACGGCCTTTGACAGGCCTACTCCCTTTACTACTTTCGGAAAGCGAGATGTAACCAATGTACCTGCTCAATCTTTGTTTTTAATGAATGACCCATTTATTGCCGAACAGGCAAATCATATGGCGATTAAACTATTGAATAATAGGAATTTGATAAAAGATGAAGATAAGATTAATGATGCTTATTTGAGAGCTTTTGCAAGACTCCCTTCAGCTGATGAAATGAGTAAGGGATTGGCTTTTGTCAATAAAACCAAAATTCAGTTGTCAAGTCATGCACAAACAGATAAAGACCTAGATGTTTTGGCATGGAAAGAATATTGCCATGCTTTATTTAATATGAAATCATTTATTTATTTAATGTAAACCCATGAATTATCACAAGCCTTTTCTTAATAAGCCCTTAAGCAGGAGGGAGATGTTGAAAATAAGTAGCTGTGGATTTGGATCTTTGGCACTCATGGGGATGATGGGGAGCTTAGGTAGTGCTTGTAAATCTACAGATCCAGAGTCACAAGCCTTGCTGAGTCAGTTGGCCAAAGCACCCAATTTCCTTCCAAAGGCAAAAAATGTGATCTTTTTGTACATGGATGGAGGGGTCTCTCAAGTTGATTCATTTGATCCCAAACCCCGCCTTACTAAAGAAAATGGGATGGATCCTAAATTCAAGATAGATGCCACTCAGTTTAATAACAATGGTAAAATTCTTAAAAGCCCTTGGGAATTTAAGCAGTATGGTGAATCCGGTTTAGCTGTAAGTGAATTGTTTCCCCATATAGCCGGTTGTGCGGATGATTTGGCTTTGATCCGATCCATGGTTTCAGATTTTCCGGAACATACCAATGCCAATTATTTTCTTCATACAGGAAGTGGTTTGCAGGGGAGGCCCAGTATGGGGGCTTGGGTTAATTACGGTTTGGGGACAGAAAACAGCAACTTGCCGGGGTATGTGGTGTTGGATGGAGGCTTAATACCACCGGGCGGAGTTGATAATTTTAAAAATGGATTTTTGCCTGCAGACTATCAAGCGTCTATTATGAAAACAGGCCATACACCCGTGGCGAATATCAAGCCTGATAGTACCTCAGCAAAATATCAAAAGCAAAAGTTGGACTTTATACATGAAATGGACGCCCAAGAGGAGGGGAGTTCAAGTGAAATTGAGGCTGCAATAAAAAATTATGAATTGGCTTATCATATGCAGTCTTCAGTACCCGAATTGACAGAATTTTCTGCAGAAAGTAAGGCCACACAAAAATTATACGGACTATTCGATGAAGATTTGAATACGAGGAATTATGGTGCCCAATGTTTAATGGCGAGAAGACTGGTGGAAAGAGGTGTTCGGTTTGTGGAGCTCACCTGTCCTTATATGAGTGGGATTGATCGATGGGATCAGCATCATAGCCTTAAGGATGGGCATGAACGAAATGCTCATGCTGTAGATCAGCCTATTGCAGGATTACTAAAAGATCTAAAATCCAGAGGGCTATTGGAAGAAACTTTGGTAGTCTGGACAGGAGAATTTGGGCGGACCCCTTTTGCTCAAGGTGCTGATGGGAGGGATCATAACCCCTCTGCTTTTAGTATGTGGATGGCTGGTGCCGGAATAAAAAAAGGTGCTATTTATGGCCAAACAGATGAATATGGATATAGAGTAATAGAAAATCCAGTTACCATTCACGATCTTCACGCCACCATACTATCATTGTTGGGAGTAGACCATAAACAATTAACCTATCATTTTGGGGGAAGAGACTTTCGATTAACTGATGTTCATGGAAATGTGGTGAAAGACATTCTGGCCTAAGTAGGGCAGTAACTTATCGGTTTCAATTTTCATGCATCTTAAAACTCAATGAAAATCAATTTTCCTAATAATTACTTTAGCCTTTCCATTTATGTTATTGAATAAATTGATTCCATATATTTTTTTTGCCATCCTCCTGTTTGTCACCCAAGAGCTACGCAGCCAAGAAGTGTTAATGAATCCCTTAAGAGTAGGGACCGCAAACAAACTGAATTTTGCCAATAGAACGGCTCATATCCCAACAATAGAAAGTGATTTCCCGGGAGGGAATGTTATTATTGAAAAGATTTTAGGCGATACCATTTTTTTTAAACCTGATCTCAGAGATACCCCAAGAGAATGGTTTTACTGGTGTTTTTCTGTTAAAAACACCTCCAATAAAAAATGGTTTTTTAAAACTACCAATCCTAATGTTTTGAGCAATATGGGAGCTGCTTACAGCACAGATGGTGGTTATAATTGGCATTGGATTGATCAGGAAAATCACCTTGGGTCGGATCTTTTTAGTTATAGTTTTTCGGGAGATGGGAAACCTGTTATGTTAAGTATGGGGATGGCTTATACCCAAAAAAACTTTGATAAGTTTATGATGAAGTACAATTCTTCCAAATACATTAAAAATGCTGTACTCAGTACCACGCGTGGAGGAAGAGAAGTGGAACAGCTACTGATAAGCGATTTTGGAGTTAAGCCAAAGTTTAAGGTATTGTTTACAGCTAGAGCACATGCCGGAGAAATGATGAGCAATTACATTATAGAAGGGATGATTGATGCATTACATTCTGAAGATCCTTTGATGAAAAAACTTTTAGAAAAGGCTGAAATAATGATAATCCCTTTTTTAGATAAGGATGGAGTTGAACAAGGGGATCAAGGTAAGTACCGCAGTCCCAGAGATCATAATCGAGATTATTCAGGAAAAAGCCTTTATACAAGTACAAGGGCAATACGGGAGGAGATTCCGAAATGGTTGGCAGGTTTACCATGGATAGGGATCGATCTCCACAATCCTTGGATTAAGGGAGAAAACAATGAATGGGTTTATTTTGTAGGGAATGAAGACGAGCGAATAGCTGCGGCCCAAGAGAACTTCGTTAAGACGCTGATTCAAGTTCAGAGAGGGCCATTAAAAATGGATAGCAAAACAGGTTTCCTTGCTTTTGGTACAGCTTGGAATAAGGGGAGCAATTATGAACAAGGCTACTCTTTCAGTAAATGGGCATCAGGATTTTTAGATGAGGGATTGATTATGACCGGCACATTGGAGTTTCCTTTCGGGATCAATAATGGTCAAGTAGTGACCCAAGAAAAAGCCCGTCTATTTGGGAAAGATTTGATAATTGGTCTTTCGGAGTATTTGGATTTTTAGCCAATCAATAGGGCTATGTATTAGTAAGCCATTATCGAGATTCAATTCTTTTTAGTCTTTCTAGCCTCAGTATTTTTATACCATTTTAGTGATTGATCTCCCGTTAACCTGCTTGCCAAATGGTGTAAATTTACTTCTAAGTGGCTGCATATATGCAATGATTTATTTTTTTTAAATCCTTACCTAAAAGCTATTGTGATGTGATTTCAATATGGGTGGACTTTTAATTTTTGTTTGGTGTCATTTGTAATCGTAGTAAGAAGTAAATCTCATGTTTCTAGCCTGTAATTTTTTGCAAAGAAAACAGTTTTTCAAGTAACTGTAAATTGTTGTTAATCAATTTTTTGTCGGGGTTTGCTGTGATCTGATTTTTATTGAAAGTCTTCCAAAATATAGATTTTTTAACCTTTTAGTTTTATTGATTAAATGGCTATACCAGTTATTAATTTATTTATGAGTATCAAAAATAATGATAGTATTAATTTATTGATAAATATTATAACTAGATTTTGAAATGAATAAATATTAACTATATTTAACTTTCTTTTTTAAAATAATGAAATATATGTGATGTCTTAATGTAAAAAATTAAAATTAAAATAAGAAAGGAGGTAAAATATGAGGTAATTTATTCTGTTTTAATTTAAATAATTTTTGGTAGAGTCAAGAATTATTTAGTTGAGTAATATTTAAAAGTGTTTTTTTAATAAAAATTCAATTATTTGTTAAATATTTTACAATTATTAAAATTTTCAATATGTATAAAAGTAGAATTATCCTACTATTATTGTTGATGTTGCCAATTTGCACGTTAATGGCTCAACAGCGTAGTATCACGGGAAAAGTTACTGATGAATCGGGTGAGCCCATCCCTTCTGTATTGGTGTTAATCAAAGGGTCAACTGCTGGAACTACTACTGATCTTGATGGGACATATAGTATTTCAGTGCCCGGAGATGTTACCTTAATTTTCAATATGATAGGTTTTAACGGTCAGGAAATTAGTACAAATGGAAAGAATGTCATTGATGTAACCCTTTTAGAAGGAAGTGTGGATTTGAATGAAGTGGTAGTTGTTGGTTTTAGCGAGGTTGAAAGACAGCATTTGGCTTCATCTGTAGAGCAGCTTGATATGGATTTAGTAAAAAGCCGTCCGATTTTTAAATTGGAAGAAGCGTTTAGTGGAACAATTCCCGGTGTTACTTTGATGCAGGGAAATAATCTTCCAGGCAGTGTCCCCGGTTCTATTTCAATCAGGGGTATTAGTACTTTACAAAATGCCGGACCTTTAGTAATTATTGATGGGATGGAGCAATCTTTAACTGATATTGACCCCAATCAGGTTAAAAATATCACTGTATTAAAAGATGCTGCTTCGGCTGCACTTTATGGTTCTAGAGGAGCAAATGGTGTGATTATTATCGAAACAGATCGTGGAACAACAGGACAATTTAAGGTTAATTTGCATTCTTGGGGTGCTTTACATAATCCCATAGATTTACCGGATTTTGTTGGAGCATCAGACTATATGCAACTTAACAATGAAGCAAGAGGTTATCAAGGCCAATCCCTTTTATTTTCTGATGAAGACATAGCAGCTGCAGAGAATGGAAATTACACAAATGTTAACTGGCTTGATAAGATCATGCAACGACAATCTTATTCACACAATACTTCTGCAAGTATATCTGGAGGTGGAGGAGTTGGTACATTCAATTTAATGTTAGGTTATATTGATGAAAACGGGATGAATGAGTTGGAAGGATCAAATAAGTTTTCGGCTCGTTTTAATACAAATATTAATATCGCAGACAAATTTGTTTTACTTGCGGATTTTTATGCTCATAGGTTGCAGGTTGATAGATTACAAGCCAATAGTGACGGTCACGGGCTATATCAACTGGCTTGGAGGATGAATCCAACTCAGCCTATATTCTATGAATCAGAATTAGAGGACAATTACATTCTACATAATAATATTAATCCATTGGCATCAATAGAGCATGGTGGATCATGGAATGCATTACATGATAGAAGCACAATTAACCTTCGACCTAAGTATTTTATTAATAAAAACCTAAGCGTAGAAGGCAATGTTTCATATATGATAAATAAGTCTGCCAATAAATACAAAAGGTTGACCTATAAATTTTTTGATGGTGATGGTAAACCTGTTAATATTTGGAGTAACTCTGTTGGTGCTAGTCAGGGAGTAAGCCAAAGCCAAGTTACAGCTAGAGCATTGATTAATTATGAAAAGGAACTTAGGCAAGGCCAAGACAAAATTTATTTATTGGGGGGTGTTGAGATAATGAACAATACTTACACAGATTATCGAGAGTTTTCTAAATCTTCCTTTTTTACAAAATTAAACTATTCTTATGATAGCCGGTACTTATTGGAAGTAACAGCCAGAGGTGATGGTTCAAGTAAATTCGCACCTAATAATAGATGGGGATTTTTTCCATCCGGTGCTTTTGCGTGGAATGTTCACAATGAGTCATTTATGAATGGATTAATAAGTTCGGGGGTTGTGAATAATTTAAAATTTAGGGCATCTTATGGGTTAATCGGTAATGAAAACGTCGACCCTTATTTGTGGCAGGAAGTAGTTAATACTTGGGGGTGGACCATGCGCGTACCGAACCCCGATTTTAGTTGGGAAAAACAAAGACAATCAAATTTTGGCTTGGACCTGACTACTTTTAATAATAAATTAAACTTGACGGCTGAATACTATCATAAATTCTCTTATGACTTAATTTATTCTGATTTTCCGGTGCCACCATTGACAGGTTCTTATTATTTAACCTCTTCAGTGAATATTGGTGAAGTCGAGAATAAAGGTTGGGAATTTTCTGCTAATTATGCCGATAAGGTTGGAGAGGTAGATTATAGTATTGGTGGTATCTTCTTTGATAACCAAAACCGTGTGCTTAAAGCAGGATATAATCGATCTGATACCTTGATTTTTAAAAGTAATCAAGATAAAATCTGGTATGAAGGAATTGCAATAGACAACTATTTTGGTTACGAAAGTGACGGTTATTTCCAGACTTGGGAGGAAGTTGATGGTACTGAAGCAAAATTACCCAATACTTATCCCGGTGATATCAAATACAAGGATAAAAATGGTGATGGTGTAATTAATGATGAGGATAAAATTAATCTTGGAGACCCTTTTCCTCACCTAAACTATTCAATTAATTTCAATTTAAGATTTCGTCGCTGGGATTTTAATTTTCTAGGACAGGGAGTAGGTAAAAGGTTAGGAAGATTAAATGGAATGGAAGGCTATCCGGTTTTAATGGATGGTGTAAATAACAACCTTGGTGCTCCAAGAGAATATTACATGAATAACAGATGGACACCGGAAACACCTGATAGCCGTTTCCCTAGGGTTTGGACAGGTTCTAGTCCGAATGCTTTACTAAGTGATGTTTGGCTTAGCAATGCAGCTTTCTTTAGGGTGAAAATGTTACAATTAGGTTATACTGTTCCTAAAATTGGACGCAATATCAATAGCGTAAGGATATATTTTAATGCTCAGGATGCAATTACATTTACTAAGTGGGAAGGTTTAGAGCCGGAAAGAGATGGAGGAAATGGTAATTATCCGAGGATGGCAACTTTTAGTTTGGGAGTTAAAGCCACTATAAATTAAGAAGGAAACCATGAGAAAAATACTAATAATATTCGCAATAATTGGACTTAGCCTTACAGGTTGTGTTGAATTTCTTGATAAAACGGATCCAACTGCAACCTCATTTGTTGAATTCTTTAACGATGAAGAAGATTTACGTAGGGTAGTTTATAGTAGTTACTTGGATGTTTTTACTCATCCAAGTTCTCATCAGACTTTATTTTACATGGAGGAAGGTAAATCTGATAATGCATACAGTAGGGTAGACGGGCATCATCACCAAAGAATAGCTAATGGAAATATCAATAGTACTACCTCAGCATTTCTTTTCTACTACGAATTACAAATGAAGCATTTGGGTAGGTTAAATACTTTTGTGGAAAATGCAGATATACCCTATGTGGAAGATGAGGCAGTAAGAACAAAATACAAAGCCATTTTAGAAGCACTACGAGTTTGGCATTATTTTAAGCTTACCTTCAGGTGGGGAGATGTTCCTTTTCATTTACAGCCTGCTGATTTGGTGGATGCACTTCAGCCTACTACTCCTAAAGAAGAAATATTGAACCAGCTTTTCCCTTTAGCTGATGATATTGCCTCACGTTTGCCCGCTGATGAATATACTTCAGACAAGTATATGTTCAATAAATATTCTTTCAAGGCGCTGACCATGAGGTATGCATTGTACAACGGTCGCTATGAATTAGCTGCCCAATTAGCTAAAGAGATAATGGACAGTGAAAAGTATGAATTGTATTCAAATTATGAGGAGCTTTTCCAATATGAAGGGGCTTCAACAAACAATGAATTTATAATGCATTTCGATATGCAAAGCCATAACAATAGTGCTACCAATTCATTTCGAGATTTAGGTCCACACTATCGTACGGGGAATGGTCAGTCGTATGTAGTTCCATTAAAAGCCTTGGTAGATTCGTATTGGACCCTCCAAGGTAGGTCTATCTCAAATTGCCCTCTCCATACTGAAGAAGAGTATTTATTAGACCCGAACTTAAATAGAGATCCAAGATATGAATCAAGTATAATGGGGCATGGAGATACATTTTACGGTGAGCCAATAGATATCTACAATACCAATAACCCGATGTTTTTTGAAAATCAGAGAGCAAGTAAATCTGGGTTCTGGTTTAAGAAATTTGTCTCTGAAGCAGACGCATTTAGATCGGGAGGGAATTTTGATTTTGGTTTGTTACGGTATGCAGAGGTGTTGTTAACTTATGCTGAAGCTAAAATCATGTTGAATGACATTGATGATTTAGCATTGGAAAGCATCAATATGATTAGACAAAGAGCCGGTTTAGACATGAGTATAGCTGATGTTACAGGGGCTGAATATAGTGATTTTAGTCAAGAAGATTGGATCAATTTAATCAGGAATGAAAGAAGAATTGAATTTGCGGGTGAGGGCTTGAGATACGAAGATATAATTCGATGGGAAATTGCAGAGGACGTATTAAATCAACCTGCCTTGGGACATACACGTATGGAAAATGGTGAAATGGTTTCTTTAAAAATTGAAGACCGTTCTTTCCAACCGCATAATTACCGCTGGCCTTTTCATGAAAACAGTTTAAGAGTGGAACCGGGATTAACTCAAAATCCGGGTTATTAATAAATATCTTATTTCTTTAATTACCAAAGGGCCTACTTATTAAGTGGGCCTTTTTGTTTAATGGCGATTTAAGTTTGTAAATTGACTAATCATCTTTGTGAGTTGTTAGTGAATTTCAACATAGGGTAATATCTATGTTAAAAGTATCTCCGCCTTTTAGCCCTCAATAAAATCAAATTATGGAAATTACTTATTCAGAAACTCGAGTGATCGATGAAAATCAGATTGTAGCACTTTATTTGGCCAATAACTGGACTGCTGCAAATAAACCCAAACTATTGACAAAAGCACTTTTGAATTCCCATGGGTTGGTTTCAGCTTGGGAGGATGAAAAATTGGTGGGCATTGGAAATGCAATTTCTGATGGCTACTTGGTCGTTTATTATCCTCATTTATTGGTTCATCCAGACTATCAAAAGAGAGGGATAGGGAGAAATATTATCGCAAAACTCAAAAAGAAATATGAGAACTTCCACATGCATATGTTAACGGCAGATGGAGAATCTATTGGCTTTTATGAAAAATCAGGATTTGAGTTGGCAGGTGAAACCCGGCCGATGTGGATTTATCAAGGAGATGAACATTGATAGACCTACTTATTATTGAAGTTAAGCTGTCGTCTCATTAAAACCAAGCCTAGCCAAACAAAGTGATTTGCCAAGATTAAGGTTCTTAATCAAAATGCTTATTTTTTAACCCATATCGGTAACTTTGCCGGATTTACATTAGATTATTATTATTTAAAATATATTTTTTAATGTTAATTTTCTTTTATTTTTTTAAATTCTTGACTATAATTATGTCAACTTAACCCATAATTACCATCTTTTACCTTCTTTTTTATTAAAAGGTTAGATTTATTTGATGAATTATTCTTTAGTATTGCTTATAACTGAAATTTTATCTAATTTAATACAGCTATTCTGATTAGCTAAAGATGATTCAATAAATTATAGCAATTAGGTATCCTGTTTAAAAAGTTATATGACTTCCTTTATAAATTTAAAATAAATTCATTTGATCCATGTTATTTATTTTTCAGAAGGAGATAGTTAAAGTGTATATTGATACAGATTGGTTTAAATCCGCATTTCAAGCCGGATTTTATGATTCATTTTTCAATTGACCCTTGACCCAATTAGTTTATTAAACCACCTCAAAATTAAATAGGGGACTCTCGATTTATCACAAACCTTAAAAGTAGATTTATATGTAATAAAACCTCCAAAAAAAGAGAAAGCCATCTTTTAAAAGACGGCTTTCAGTAAAAGTACTAGATCAATGGGTAAGTTTCTCAGGTTCATCCATTTGATCTCGTTTAATGCAGTTTATATAACAACACTAAAGTTTACAAAGCTATGAAAAAACGACTACTCAAGGGGTATTTGTCAATTAAAATATTGATATTCCTTATGGCTATTCAGCTATTTTACCCCTCAAACCATAAAGGTCATGCCCATGTCCTATATGAGAAAATACCTGCCCTTAATGATGTGTCCTCATTATCAACCATAAGGGTAGACGTAACAATCACAGGAACAGTCACAGATCAGAACGGTGAGCCTATCCCGGGGGCGACGATTTCTCTTCCCGGTACCACAATAGGTACTGCTACGGATTTAGACGGTAAGTATTCATTGACCGTTCCGGAAGGATCAGAATTGGTTGTTTCTTTTATTGGCTTTGAAAGCCAGCGAATTATGATAGGTGACCGTTCTATTATTGATGTAACATTAATAGAAGCTACTTCTTCCTTGGATGAGGTGGTAGTGGTAGGCTTCGGCACTCAGAAAAGGGCGAATGTTACCGGGGCAGTAAGTACAGTATCAGGAGAAGATCTAGCCAGACGTCCTGTAATCAATACAGCTTCTGCCTTACAAGGAACCACACCGGGCCTTACCATTCAAAATAATGGAGGTGCTCCGGGTGACGAAAGTACAAGCATCAGAATCAGAGGGGTAGGGACATTAAATAATTCCAACCCATTGATTCTAGTTGATGGGGTAGAACAGTCTCTTAGCACTGTAGAACCTAATAATATTGCTTCCATCACTGTGTTGAAGGATGCTGCGTCATCAGCCATATACGGTTCCAGAGCTGCGAATGGAGTAATCTTGGTAACCACCAAAAGAGGTGAAGAAGGAGAAGTTAAAATCAGTTACAATAATTTCGTAGGGTGGCAAAATCCTAACTTTTTCCCGGAACCTACGGATCCCGTCACATGGATGCGTTTGGAAAATGAGGCTCAAGCGAATGTTGGTGCCAGTCCAACTTATAGTGAAACTTATATAGAAAATGTGGCTGCAGGAACAAATCCTTTGGAATATCCTTTTGCAGATTATGAAGGGGGAATCTTTAATCCCAATGCATTTCAACAAAGGCATTCCATTTCACTATCTAGCGGAGGGAAGTCAGGGAGAATTTTTGCTTCTGTCAATTATTCTGATACCGATGGGATCCTACAAAATTTTAACAACAAGCAAGTTACCATGCGGATAAATTCCGATATGTATGCCAGTGACAAGCTAACCATTAAAACCAACTTGATGTATAGAAATAGAGGATTTAGTGGTCCCGGTTTTACCGGTCAACGCATCACCCAGGCTTTATTGCATATCAATAGAAACATTGTGATGGAATACCCTGATGGAACCTATGATTTGGTTTCCGGCCAGTGGAATGCTCGCGCAATGGTTCAAGAAGGTGAGACAAGTAGAATTAGTGATGATGTTTTTGGCCAGTTAGGTTTTGCTTATACCATCAATGACGCCCTTTCATTGGAAGGTAATGTAACCTTAAATACTGAATCAACAGATGGATTTATATTTCAGAACAGTTTGGCGGGAATGCGAAATTATGTAACAGGTGAATTGGTAAATGTAGGAGGTTGGTTTGCAACTTCACAGCTCACGGAAAGTCAAGACAACCAGCGGGAATTGAGTCAGCGACTGTATTTGAATTATGACCAAAATTTTGAAAAGCACAGTGTTCAAGCCACAGCAGGCTATGAAGAAATCTACAATCGATTTAAGCAAATAACCGCCTATAGGGATAATTTTTTCAGCAATGACCTGAGAGATATCAATGCAGGTGATGTGCAAAACCAAAGAACAGGGGGGTATTCACAAGAGTGGAGACTTAGGTCGTTTTTCGGTAGAGCCAATTACAGTTTCGATGACAAATACATGTTTCAGGCCAATGTTCGTTATGATGGGTCATCTAGGTTTGGAGAAGGAAAACGTTGGGGGGTATTTCCATCTTTTTCCGCAGGATGGAGAATTTCAGAAGAAGATTTCCTCAATGATGGTAGCTTATTCAGTGATTTAAGATTGAGAGGCTCATGGGGCCAATTGGGTAACCAAAGTATAGGTTTGTACAGATACCTCAATACCTACAACTTAGGTACAGGCTATCAATTCAATAATAATCTGGTTCCCGGTACTGCCATTACAAGTGCAGGCAATCCGGACATTACTTGGGAAACTACCACCATGTCTAATATAGGCTTGGATATGGGATTTATGGATGATAGGATAGAGGTAATTGCTGAATATTTTTACAAGTATACCGATGATATTTTGATAGAACTGCCGATCCCAAGAACGATTGGCTATGACCCGCCAGTACAAAATGCAGCTGCTGTCTCGAACAAGGGTTGGGAGTTGGCTGTAAATTATCATGGTTCCCCGGCCTCTGAGAGTGGTTTTCAGTATTCAGTAGGTATTAATTTTTCAGATGTAGTCAATAAAATTGAAGACTTAAAGGGTACTGGGCCATTTTTTCCGGACAAGTTTACGGTATGGACTGAAGGTGAATCCATCAATTCTTTGAGAGGTTTAAAATCCCCCGGAATATATAAAACCCAAGAAGACCTAGACAACTACCCTGCCACCATATTTCCTACTGTTACCATAGGAGACATCATTTATGAAGACTTAAATGGAGATGGTGTGATTTCTCAATCCCTTTACCCGGCAGGGGATCAATACATCATGGGTAATGAAGACCCACGATATGAATTTGGCGTTCGTTTCAATGCCTCTTACAAAGGGTTTGATTTTTCTATGTTTTGGCAAGGTGTGTTGCGCCAACAGCACTCCTTGGATGGAGCATTGATGGAAGGGCCTAATTATACCAATTTTATTCCGGTGACCATGGCAAGGGAGGCTTATCATCCTGAAAGAAACCCAAATGGAACATGGCCAATGGTAAGGTCGGGTAACTCCGCCAACCTAATGGAAGCAGATTTTTGGTTGCAAAATACAAGTTACTTAAGGTTAAAAAACTTTCAGTTCGGATATACTATTCCCCAGAATGTAGTAGCCAATTTGAGAGTATATGTATCAGGTGAAAACATGTTGACATTTACAGAGACTGAACTCTTCGACCCTGAGACACCAAGAGGAAGAAGCCAGTTCTTTCCTCACAGCAAACTTTTCAGTGGTGGAGTAAACATCACCTTTTAATTTAAAATAGAAAAGCGATGAAAATATTAAATAAAACTATAAAATACATAGGACTGTCCTATTTGGCTTTAGGCTTTTTCAGTTGTGATGATGGGCTGGATTTAATCCCACCTGGCCAAGTTTCTGAACTTATCTATTGGCAACAAGAAAAAGATGCAAATCTAGCTGTAAATGGAATTTATGCAGAATTGGATGGACAAGCCATGGTCAAAGAACTAGATGCCGTCACTGACATTGGCTTTAGGGCTCCTTCAGGGCCGGGATCATTCCATGACGTATGTATGGGGACTTTTGATCCAGTGAATGCGGCGATTGGCTCTCAGTGGGACAGGTATTACCGGGGTGTTCAGCGCGCTAATAATGTGTTAGCTAATATTGGTAGAATAGAACAGGGAGATGAGAATTTACTTGCTCGTTACGAAGCAGAAGCGAGGTTTTTACGGGCTTTCTTTTATACTCAGTTGAGTAGTCTTTGGGGAGATGTTCCTTTGATTTTAGATCCATTAGAAATTACAGACCATATAGGAAGAACGGCAAAATCTGAAGTGGTTGATTTTGTTATTGCTGAATTGGATCAAATAATTCAAGGAAATCAACTTCCACTTACTTATTCTCAAGAGGTGGGAAGAGCCACCCTAGGGGCTGCCATAGCATTAAAAGCCCGGATTGCCTATAGGAATGAAAGGTATACTGTGGCCAGAGACGCTGCCAAGGCCGTGATGGATCTTGGAATCTACGAATTATACCCTGATTATGAAGCCCTGTTTCAATATGCCGGCCAAAATTCTTCGGAAGTAATCTTTGATAGGCAATATGCTGTGGGAGGGGATACGTACAATGCCTTCTCTTATGCGGCAGCTTCGATTGGGGGAGGGTCTGTAGTAGAACCCGTGCACAATCTATTTTTAAAATATGGTTATAAGGGACCTCAGAACCCCAATGACCCATTTGAGAATATCGATCCACGTTGGAATTATACCACTTACTACACGGGTCAGCCCATAGGTACAAGCACTTTCAACTCATTACCAGATAGTCCAACGGCCGATAGGGTCAGGTCTTCTGAGTTTTCTACAGTAAATGGATACAATTTAAAGAAATGGGTAGATTTTGCTGCAGATGGAAGCAACCCTAATACTGGCTCGATTAATATGATTTTGATTCGCTATGCGGATATTTTGTTGATGTATGCTGAGTCAAAAATTGAATTGGGTGAAATCGATGATTCCGTATATGATGCAATCAATGAGGTAAGGCAGAGACCAACAGTGGAAATGCCTATCATAACTTCAGGAAAATCTCAGGAAGAATTGAGAGCCATTATTCGGGATGAGAGAGCTGTAGAATTGGCTTTTGAGGGATTAAGATTGTATGATATGAACCGATGGAAAATTGGAGAAGAAAAAGTTGGTACAGTAGAAGGGCTATATTACCTCAATACTGCCAGTGGGGAATGGGAAACCATAACCAGTGGATTGACCAGAACTTTCAGAGCAGATCGAGATTATTTATGGCCTATTCCTCAAGTCGAAATGGAGATCAACGATAATATTACCCAAAACCCTAATTATTAAGGATACGCTGCATTTATCAAGTTAAAGTAAAGATCTTAAAGTTGAATGAAAACCCACAAACGATTTTTTTGTGGGTTTTTTTAGTGTGCCGAGCATGGTAATTAACTAGGTGATGAAAGTTCACTATGGGGGTTTGTAATCGCCAACCATTAGCTGAAGACAAGGGTGTCCATTGCGAGGTGGAATCTGAAGGAAGTTGGAAGCAAAACTCTGCCCTGAGGAACACGAATCATATAAGGCTTAACCGTTGGGATGAGACTCCTAAACAAGTCGAAGTCCAAAGATTACACAGACAGCGGGATGTAAATGTGGCGGGGACATGGGGTGAAAGTGAATTACCTTACCACGGGAGATCTGATAGACGTGTGGAAACAACACGGACAACAGTAGCGATCAGAAGTCAGCAGACGCCATAGTAGTTGTTGGCAATGAGCCATGAGAGCTATGGAGGTCTCACAGGACAACGAAGGGCTGAACCTTGTAGCAGAATAGTCAATGAATGTTACCTAGAAGGAAGATTTGTTTAGATGCTCGAAAGAGACTCCTTTCAATTAAGCAGATTAGGACGGAATCCGAAGTGTTTGAAAGAGTGAACATTACCAAATAGGATAATTGAAAACAACTTCTGCACGCTTTAAAGATGTCAAAACAAGGAACCGCCGTGTACCGAACGGTACGCACGGTGGTGTGAGAGGACAGCTAGGGAAATAATCCCTAGCTTCCTACTCGATTTTGATTTCTCAAAAGCCTTCTACTTTAGTTGGAGGTATTCAAGGATTAATCCACGGTTCTGGGGTGTGCCAAATTATTAACCCGAAAATAAACCTCACTGTTAGAGTCGAAAAAAATTTCAGATTCTCCTTTAGCTTTGCAATTTGTCAAATTCTATAAATTGAGAAATCTAAATGTGTTGTTGAACTATGGTTAGGAAATGATTTTAACAAAAGAATTCTATCTTCTGCAAAAATCAATACTTTCAAAAACAAAAAAACTTAGTTATATTAGTAGGCAATAATAAAGAGAGTAATTTAATGATTATACTTTATTCGTAAAGTTGCTGTTCATTTAAAAAACTTATACAAGCAATTTAAAATAAAAAGTAGCTATGAAAAAATCTACTTATATCAACTCAACAATATATAAAAAAATCTTACTCGGTATGACACTGTTGTTTTCTTTATCCTGCAATTTGGATAATGAGGATAATTTTATTAATCAAGAAATTGGAAACGTTTGGTTAAGTGGCGGTTTAGCAAACTGCGCTGAACAAATACACCTTAACAATGGAGATACCTTAATAGTTAATTTAGGCGATATAATAACTTTTACTTCCGGAGATAAAGTAAGTGTGAAATACAAAGAAATCGGCATAAATGAATCTTGTTCTCCAAGTATTAACTGTGAAATTGTTGAGATTAAAAAAGTTGAGTAAAGCCTCACGTTTTGACCTCTAAAGCTAAAAGACTCTAAAGTAAAATCCGTTGGATTTTGTTATGGTCTTTGGGCGTCCAAAAAATTTAAATTCTTACCAAATTTTAATTTGGAATAAAATTCAAATTGCATTATGTTGGCTTAAGGATACTGGTGGTCAACACATCAGAAAAGCAGACAATCCGAATAACATTGACTTTATATAACAGCTGATTTAAAAATCCAGCCAATATACAAAAAGGTATACGAACCTAAACAGTAAGTTTTTGGTGATTTTTCTCTTTTAAGAACCACGAATTGACCACCACAAAATTCCCTAATTAAAGCACAAATCCGGAAAAATTAAAATAACGCTGGCATCTTCTTTAATGTTGATTTCAATAACATCTGCAAGGCCCTAAAAGTCTAAATTTCGCCCTTTTTCATGAGGTACTAATCAATTCTAATGTGTTATTGGCCAAAATAACTAGGTAAGAAGTCAATATCCAGCTATTTTTATTGCTAACTTGTTTATACTATTATAACATCATTATGAAATGAAATCAATAACAAATCTCCTTTATTTTGCTCTCTTTTCCATTTGTATTATTGGCTGTAAGCAGCAAAATAAGCAAGTAACTCAAACGGTTGAAAAACCTACCAATACTGCCATAATTCCGGTTCCAAAACTTGAAAATGACAGTTACGATTGGTGGGAACGCCATAATGATGTACTTGGGGTAAAGGATTCATTAAATCCCGAAATTGTGCTTATTGGAAATTCCATCACCCATTTTTGGGGAGGAAATTTTCCCCCCTTAAAAAATGCTGATGGTAGCCTAAGAGTGGCTAATGGCCCAAATTCTTGGGAGTCAACTTTTCAAAACCGACGTGTCCTTAATTTAGGCTTCGGATGGGACAGAACACAAAATGTGCTGTGGCGCCTAAATAATGGGGAACTGGATGGTGTAGCCCCCAAGTTGGTGGTTATCCATATAGGAACCAACAATACAAGTGAAACAGAAAATGCACGAAAAAATACAGCTGCTGAAATACTTGAAGGGATTCTGGCTATTTATAATAAGGTTCGTTCTAAAACACCAAATGCAAAAATTGTTTTAATGGAAATAATGCCTCGTGAAGAAATGCCGGACGATTCGCGGAGATTATTAATTAATGAAACCAACCACTTACTGAAGCAATATGCAAAGGAAAATAGCATAACTTTGTTAGGCATTTCATCTAAAATGTTGACATCTGAAGGGGTCCTTACCAAAAAGGTTACCCTTGATTTCTGTCATCCAAATGAAGCCGGTTATCAAATTTGGGGAGAAGCACTAGGTCCTTTTATTGATAGTATTGGAGATTAATTTCAAATTATTTTAATACTTTAAAATTGCAAGAGCCGTTGGGTTCTGGCCAAGCATTCTAATTTCGATGAAAATGGAGGTGCTTGGCAAGGCCATGCCGAAGATGCCTTAGCAAAGTACATGTAGCGACATGGAAGGAATCTAATTTGAAGTTTTGATCACGCCATGCATCGTGGCTGACGGGGTGGTTTCATTATCAGTTAACTGGGGTAAGGAAGTGGATTATAACCTTTTTCCTGTTGCCGAGTCTTTGGACTTAGCTCATGAAAACAATACTGATGCTAATAGTCTTTATGGAAACTCAATGTTTGTTTCTCCTTAAACGGAGGAAATTACGGTTGCAGGGAATTCTCCTGCACTACATTTGGGATTCAACAATTTTCCGTTGGACAATTTTGGTGTTCAAAAAGCGGAATTAAAGACAATTGCCAAACAACCGAGTATTCCAGAATTTAATGTGCCTTATTTTCAAAATGACATTAATCGCACAAAAGATTGGCTTGGTGCTACACTTAAAAATGTGGAAACCCTAGCCGAACAATCTGCATCTGGTTCACATAAAATGGATGGGGTAATTGTGTTAAGCGTAAAAAGCAAAAGTAAATTAGCAATGTCAGTAATAAAGGATGGCGGTGTTATTGTTGGGGTTGAAGGTGAAAGAAATTAAGGTTAATTTGCAGTGAATTGAGAGCCATTCACTGCAGTTTTGACAAAATTTTATAAACTAGTTAATGCGATTATCCTTATTTTAAGATTGCATAAATATCACCGTTTAGTTATTGACAAAGGAATGGGTAGATCAATTCAAATGCTAAACCTTTGATGCAGAGTAGGTAATGGCTTAAAATGAAGGGTAAATTATAAATTAAGCATATCTACCAGAATTATTTTCTAATTTTGTAGAATTTTATTTGAAAAAAAATATGGCAAATATAATAAATGAAATTTCAAGGACCTTCAGCGAGTACTTGATATTACCCGGATTAACAAGGAAGTCAAACACCCCAGACGCAGTAAATCTAAAAACACCATTAGTTAAGTATAAAAAAGGGGAAGTTCCGAAAATCACCTTAAATATTCCATTTGTCTCTGCCATTATGCAATCGGTATCAGACAATGGACTTGCCATCGCTTTGGCAAAAGAAGGAGGCTTGTCATTTATCTTTGGTTCTCAGTCAATTGAAGATCAAGTCAAAATGGTGATGGAGGTAAAAAAATATAAGGCTGGTTTTGTAGAAAGCAGAGCCAATTTAACGCCTGAACATACTTTAGAGGATGTATTGGCCTTAAAAAAAGAGACGAGTTTCTCAACTGTTGGAGTAACAGATGATGGCACCTCTTGTGGTAAACTATTAGGGCTAATAACGAGTAGGGATTACAGGGTTAGCAAGGAAAGTTTGACTAAGAAAGTGAAAGATTTTATGACACCCTTATCCAATTTGATAACAGCTAAGGATGGAATTACATTAAATGAGGCTAATGATACCATCTGGGAGCATAAATTGAACAATTTGCCAATTGTCGATAAGAATGGCAAATTAAAGTATTTTGTGTTTCGCAAAGATTATGACAGCCATAAAGACCACCCAAACGAGCTGTCAGATGCTAAGAAAAGGTTGGTCGTAGGGGCAGGGATTAACACAAGAGATTATGAGGAAAGGGTACCTGCATTAGTAGAAGCTGGTGTTGATGTGTTATGTATTGACTCTTCAGATGGCTTCTCAGAATGGCAAAAAGACACCATCTCTTATGTGAAAGAAAAATACGATGGCAATGTTTTGATTGGTGCCGGTAATGTGGTAGATAGAGAAGGCTTTCTATATTTAGCCAAAGCTGGTGCCGATTTTGTTAAAGTTGGTGTTGGGGGCGGTTCTATCTGTATTACTAGGGAACAGAAAGGTATAGGTAGAGGACAAGCTACAGCACTTATCGATGTTGCCAAAGCCAGAGATGAGTATTTTATAGAAAGTGGAGAATATATTCCCATCTGTTCAGATGGTGGAATTGTCCAGGATTATCATATTACCTTGGCACTTGCCATGGGGGCGGATTTCTTGATGATGGGGAGGTATTTTGCCCGTTTTGATGAAAGTCCGACGAGAAAACTTCTAGTAGGTGGAAATTATGTCAAAGAATATTGGGGCGAGGGTTCTAATAGAGCAAGAAATTGGCAACGCTATGATATGGGAGGAAAGGACAATTTGAAATTTGAAGAAGGCGTAGACAGTTATGTTCCTTATGCAGGTAAATTAAAAGATAATTTAGACCAAACTATTGGGAAAACTAAATCAACCATGTGTAGCTGTGGAATATCCTCAATTAAGGAATTACAATCCGATGCCAAATTGACTTTGGTATCATCGACCAGTATCATTGAAGGTGGTGCGCATGATGTAATTGTGAAAGACGGTAAAAATTAAGGCCTTTAAAACCCAACTACTTGGATTCCTAGGAGAAGAAAATAAAGTAGCTTCCTAGCAAGACACTTTGTGGTAAAGCTTCATGACCTATCCTGTGCTTAACAGGATAGGTTTTTTTATGAGCTGATTTCAGCACCAAATAGCAGATCTATTGCCCACTTCGATTTTAAGAAAGGGAATGCTAATGGTTGTATTTTTATTCTTATTTTTAAAGGATATAATATGAGAATGTGTTAAATTGATACTTTCCTGAGCCATTGGGTTTTAAAATTTTCAGAAGAAACAATTAATGAAAGGTAAGATAACGCGGCAATTGGCGGCCGTCATGTTTACAGATATTGTTGGTTATACAGCATTAATGCAAAAAAATGAAGCTGTGGCCATGAGGATTAGATCACGGCACCGAGAGGTTTTCGAAAGCCTTCATAAAATCTACAATGGTGAAATCATTCAGTATTATGGAGATGGTACGCTTAGTGTTTTTAAGAGTGCCATTGAAGCGGCAAATTGCGCCATCCAAATCCAAAACCTTTTGCTAGGTAATGACCCAGTACCAGTGCGAATAGGTCTGCATATGGGTGACATTGTATATAGCGAAACTGAAGTGTATGGGGATGGAGTGAATTTTGCGTCACGGATTGAAAGCATGAGCGTCGCGGGTGGTATTCTCTTGTCGGATAAATTAAATGATGAGCTAAAAAACCATCCCACTATTTCTACAACCTCACTTGGTCATTTTGAACTAAAGAACATAGAAAAACCCGTGGAGGTATTTGCAATCTGCAATGAGGGAATTAGGGTCCCTCTCCTTCAGGAGATAGGTGGAAAGCAAAAAAATAATTATAAGACCATTGCAGTGCTTCCCTTTACAAACATGAGTACGAATGCTGAAAATGAATATTTCAGCGATGGCATTACGGAAGAGATCATTAATGCATTGGCAAAAATTAAGCGTCTGAAAGTTACTTCCAGAACTTCCTCATTCTTCTTTAAAAATAAAAATGTTCCAATCAAACAAATAGCGAAAGAGTTGGATGTATCTGCCATTCTTGAAGGTAGTGTGCGATTGGCTGGTGATACAGTGAGGATTACTGCGCAATTGATCCAAACAAAGGAAGATTTTCACTTTTGGTCGGAAACATGGGACAGGAAACTGGAGAATATTTTCGAGGTTCAGGATGAGATCAGTCTTTTGATTGCGGATAAATTAAGAGAGCATTTTGGGCACTTTGAAATAAATGAACACCTTGTAACCAAACCGACAGACAGTATCAGTGCCTATGAGTACTGTTTAAAAGCAAAATTTCACAAAAACAAATGGAATCCGAAAGATGTTGAAACGGCGATTTCCTTTTATGATAAGGCTTTAAAGATTGACCCCAAATATTCTGAGGCATTGGTTGGAAAGGCGGACTGTTATAGTTTTTTAGGAACTACTGGATTCATGCCGTTTGAAGAAGCATGGGGGAGAACTATTCAGTATACGAATCAGGCTATCGAATTAAACGATGAATCTTCAGGTGTTTATTATCAATTGTCCAATCAAGCTTTTTTTATAGAATGTGATTATGCCAAATCGCTTACTCAAATGAAGAAAGCGATAGAGATCAATCCAAACAATGCCGATGCACAACAATTTATTTCTTTTTTATATATCATAGCAGGCAATAGGGCTAAAGCAAAAAATCACCTTGATATAGCATTAAGCATCAATCCACTTTCAGATGAAACCCATTTTTTCAGAGCTTATTTTCATTATATGATTGAGGATTATCAGAAAGCCCTGACAATGCTCAATCGGTGCATAACCAATAATAGTAAAAATATTCCTGCCCACAGTGTTAAAATATTGTGTTTATTTAAATTAGGGAAATTCGATGAGGTCATTACCTACTTTGATAATGTGCCTGAAGACGTCATTATTGAAGGAGAAAAAACAGGAGCGATTGCTTTGGCTTATGCGATGAAAAAAGACAAAGCCAATATTATACAGTACCAACGCCAATTGGAAGAACAAACCAAAGCACCTAATGGATTTACGGCTGATTCCTATTTATTCTTGATGCACGCTGTTTTAGGTGAGGTCGACAAGGCGTTTCAATGGGTAGAGAAGGCCCTTCAAAACAAGGCTTCCCTATTGCTCCTTCGGTACACCGATCCTATGGTTTTTGATTTAAAAAAAGATTCAAGATATACCAAATACCAAAAAATCATTTATCCTAATAGCAATGAGGCTCTACCTATAGGTTCCAAAAAAGCTTTGTTAGATGAGGAAGCTACGGCAACCTACAAAAACCGTTTATTAGCACTTTTTGATAAGGAAAAACCCTACTTGGACAGTGATTTATCATTGCGATCTTTAGCCAATCATTTAGAAATGCATCCAAATCAACTCTCATGGTTGCTTAACGAGAGCATTGGTAAAAATTTTAACGAGTTTGTCAACCATTACCGGGTAGAAGCTTTTAAGGAAATTGCGAATGATCCTAACAATTCCCACTTGTCTCTAATAGGATTGGCCTATGACAGTGGGTTTAATTCAAAAACCGTTTTCAATACCTATTTTAAAAAAGAAACAGGTTTAACTCCAAAGCAGTTTCTTAAAAATCAGGATAAGAGTGACTTTTAATAGGTTCGGGTTTATAATCACGAACATTTTACCAAAACATCCGGCTTACATTTGTTTCATTATTAAACCCGAAATATGCAATAGACCTTCTATTACATATCCCGGGTTAAAACAAAATCTGAATTGTCAAAAACACTAAACGATGAAAGCAATAATAAGCACAGGGTATGGATCAGCGGAGGTTCTTCAAGTACAAGAAGTACGGATGCCTCTACCTAAGGAAAATGAAGTTTTGATAAAAATATATGCAGCTTCCGTCACAAGAGCAGGAAGTATGATGCGCACAGGGAAACCTTATATTGGCCGTTTATTTTTAGGGCTGTTGAAACCTAAGAATCCCATTCCGGGAACTGGCTTTGCAGGAGTGGTGGAATCAGTAGGGAATGGGGTGAGGTCTTTTAAGGTAGGCGACCGGGTATTCGGAGAGTCTCTTGAGAATTACGGTACACAAGCAGAGTATCTATGTCTTCCTGAAGATGGTATAATTACCACCCTACCTAATAATATGACTTTTGAGGAAGCCGCGCCGGTTTGCGATGGGGCATTAACCTCCATTAATTTTCTAAAGGAATTGGCTGAAATAAAACCAGGACAAAAAGTTTTGATCAATGGCGCTTCAGGGAGTTTAGGGACTTCTGCAGTACAGCTTGCCAAATACTATGGTGCTGAGGTAACTGGAATCTGTAGTACCCAAAACATGGAATTGGTGAAGTCATTAGGTGCCGATCATGTTATTGACTACACGAAACAAAACTTTTCTAAAAATGACCAAACATATGACATTATCTACGATACGATAGGGAAGCTGTCATTTTCAGCATGCAAAAGTTCTTTGACTGAAAAGGGAATGTATATCTCTCCAGTACTTGGGATGCCACTCCTTTTTCAAATGTTATGGACCTCAATATTTGGAAGCAAGAAAGCAAAGTTTGCTGCTACAGGATTGAAACCCGTTGCTGAATTAAAGTCACTATTTAAAGAAGTAAAAGAGATCATTGAAACAGGTAAACTAAAATCAATTATAGACAAGAGTTATCCCTTAGAACAAGTTGGAAATGCACATAGGTATATTGATAAGGGGCATAAGCGAGGGAATGTAGTTTTAGTCATGGAACATAAATCCCACAAACGGCCGATAGCAAAACCACAATTAAATAATAGCGAATCGGCTTGAAACGATAAGAGTATGAAACGGACAAATCTAATACTCAGGATAGTATTTATCCTTGCAAGCATAGGTTCTTTGGCCTTCGTACCGTGGATTTTAGTTAAGGCGTGGATAATACCATTACCGCACACAGTTCAGGATCAAGTAAATGAAGCAATTGACTATGGCTTTGATGGAATGGTAGTCTATGTGGATAAAGCAGGTCAGTCACCCACATTGTATACAGCCGGCTGGCATGACCGGGAAGAGAAAATACCTGCCCGTCCAGATGCCCTATTTAAGATTGCCAGTATAGGCAAGTTATATGTTGCAGTTGCTATCGCTAAATTGGTTAATGACAATCGTTTGTCTTTGGACAAAACCCTTGCTGATTACTTCCCAGAACTTGTGGGGAAAATTGAATATGCAGAAAGGATTACTTTAAGATTAATGGTGCAACACCGATCTGGTATTCCCAACTTTATCGACAATCCTGCTTACTGGGAAAATCGACCGAATTTCAATAAGGAAGCCCTTGAATTAGCCATAGAAATGCCTGCTAGTTTTGAACCAGGTGATGATTATGAATATTCGAACACCAATTATTTGTTGCTTTGCCAAATTATTGATAAAGTAGTGGGATACAATCACAACCAATTTATCAAGGAGGAGATTTTAATACCACTGGGGTTAAACAATACTTTTGCTTCACTTAGTGAAGTAAATATAGACGATGTCATGAGTGGCTATTATGTGGGGGAGGAGCAGGATTTTAAGATGGAGGAACAAGGAATGTTAGCCACAGCAGCTGATGTGGGTACCTTCTTGAGAGCATTAAACGATGGTTCACTGTTTGATGAAGGGGAACAGGAAATCTATTCCTCAATTTATGTGTATGAGCATACAGGTTTGATTGTTGGCTATCAGAGTATTGCAAAATACCACAAAGACATTGATGCGGTTGTGATTCAATTTAACAATACAACTAATTTTGATGGTTATGATTGGAATCTTGCAGAAATCATCTACAACCGCATAGTGAAAATAGTAAGGGATTAAAAATATGCATTTTGGCAAATATTAGGGGATAAGATTGCCGCATTCCTATAAACCTTAGGCTGAAAGTAAAACCACAGGGATTCCAATTTTGTTAGATAAAATCCTTTTAACTACCTTAAAAGCATATTAGGTTGAGGTATTGTTTCTTAGTGATATTTTTGCGACAAATTTGGCCTCCATTAAAACAAAAAACTTGCCTGTATGAAGATTAAAATTTCCATAATATTGGTTTTATTGGCTTTTGTATCTTGTTCAAAACCAAGTGATTTTCAGTTGTTATCTCCAAATGGGGCACTACAGGTCAATGTTTCAAATTTTAACAATTCCAGTGTTTTTACTGTAATGAATGGTTCGGATACCATTCTGGAATCCTCCAGAATAGGACTAAAAGTAAACGGTATTAGTTTTGTTGAAAATGTATCATTTAGCGACTTTAAAAAGGCCGAAATTAATGAAACCTGGGAAACCATAAATGGTAAACAAGCGACTGTCAAAAACCATTATAATGCATTTAATTTCAAAATTGCTAAAACCCAGTCCTCATCTTATGGGTATGAAATTGAGTTCAGGGTTTATGATGATGGTTTTGCCTATCGGTATATTTTTCCCACTGAAGCCATTCAAGACAGTATAAAAATTGATCAAGAATTAACCAGCTTAAATTTCAAGGATGACTATACCTATTGGGCATACAATGGTGAAAAACACAATGTTGGACCTGTTATCAGGACTGAAGAAAGTATTGAAGAAGTTAGAATCCCTATTGTTATGCAATTTCATGACAATAGTTTTATGGCCATCCATGAAGCAGAAATAATGGGATTTGCTCCTTTTTCTATCGCTGCTTCGTCCAATGACAAATCACTTGCTTTTAATATAGTTTATTCAAAACGCAACCAACCTTTTAAGACCTCATGGAGGGCTTTTATGTTGGGAGAAAAGGTAGGAGACTTGGTTGAATCTAATTTGTTAGTGAATTTAAATGAACCCAATAAAATTTCAGACCCTTCTTGGATTAAAGGAGGCAAATCATTGTGGGATTGGCGTGTTTTAGGTTATAGAGCTGCCGATGGTTTTGAATATCAACTAAACACCCAAACCCATAAAAGAATGATTGATTTTGCTGCTGAAAATAATATTCAGTACTTATTAATTGATGCAGATTGGTATGGGGATGAGTTCAATGAAAATTCAGACCCAACGACCACCAGAGATGGGGTTGATATAGAAGTATGTATGGAACATGCTACTCAAAATAATATTGGGATCATCCTTTATTTAAATGATGTAGGCGCCAAAAAGTTTGGTTTGGAGAGGGTTTTGAAGCAATTTTCAGAATGGGGGGCCATAGGCGTGAAATATGGCTTTATGCAAGGGACTTTAGAAGAGAAGGTAAAGCAAACCAGGGTCATTGTCGAGTTGTGTGCCAAGTACAAATTGATGGTTGATTTCCATGACAATCCAATTCCCCCAAGTGGAGACAGAAGAACTTGGCCCAACCTTATTACCAAAGAATTTGGTCATGCTCAGGGAGATGCCAAATATTCTCATTTTCCGGAAACAGCTGTCAATCAAGTTTTAATTAATCAGATTGCAGGGCCTTTGGATATGACCAATGGATGGTTTGATTTAAATAGTGCACATGTGGGTAGGCCTAAAGTTTTTGAGGAGCTACCAGGAACTGTGGTTGCAGAAGTAGCTAAGCTTATCACCATTTATTCCGGATGGATGGTATTGCCTGACAGCCCTGAAGCTTATTTACAAAAAGAAGATTTGTTTGACTGTATTCGGAAAATGCCTGCACAATTTGACAGTTTTAAAGTACTTGATGCTTTGCTTGATAAGCATGTTAGCATTGCCAGAAAAGCAGGGGATGATTGGTTTGTAGGTTCATTGACCAACAGAGAGGCACGCTCTATTACATTGGATTTAAGTTTTTTATCAGAGGATGAAAATTACGAAGCGATTCTTTATGAAGATGCCGAAAATTCTGATTTCCTAACCAATAAAGAATCTTATACTATACGCAGTATGGCTGTTAATGCCAAAACAAAACTTGTTGCTCAAATGAGTAGAGGTGGGGGACATGTTATGTATATTAAAAAATTGTCGAACAATAAAGAATAAACAGGTGGGGCACTTTCGTACTGAGTTTTTGGATCAATAGTTGAGCTATTTCTTTGATAAAAACAGGAATAATAAATGCTAATTTAGAGAGGTATGGTTTTCTTGCTAAAAACCGGTAAAAGTAGAAAGTATAGAAGGGGGAACTTCAAAAAGATTGCTAAAAATACACTTTAACCCTGCATGAAATGGACATTGAGTTTTTATGGTTAGAACCGAAAAATAGCTGCAAAAGGATACTGTTACTTCTAAAAACATTAAATTAGTGTTTTCCAAGGGTGAAAAGGAACCTTCGAGAGATTCTTTTTCACATTGTTCATTTCATTCAGAAACTTCCGATCTATAGTGAAAATAGAAAAGCTACACCACGTCGCCATAATTTGTTCCGACTACCAAAAATCAAAAAAGTTTTACACAGGCATTTTAGGCTTTGCGATAGACAAAGAAATTTACAGAGAAGAAAGAAAATCCTATAAACTTGATCTTTCCTTAAACGGGCAATATTTAATCGAACTCTTCTCTTTTCCAAACCCACCTTCAAGACCTTCCCGGCCTGAAGCAAGAGGTTTGAGGCATATTGCCTTTGGGGTAAGCAACTTATCGGAAACTATTGACTACTTGAAATCCAAGAGGATAGCTGTGGAGGAGGTTCGAATAGATGAATTTACAAACAAGCAATTTACATTTATTGCCGATCCTGATGATTTACCAATTGAGTTTTATGAACTATGATAGCTATTGAAAATTATATTCAAGGTTTTAATATAATATTTCCTCAATGTACAAATACACTACCATGGGAAATAATCAATGAGCTTGATAGCATGATTAAAAAGCGATTTTCTGAATTATCATCTGACTATAGGGTAGAAAATAATATTGCCATCCATAAGACAGCTACTCTAGAAAAAGGAGTAACAATTAAAGGAAGTGTGATCATTTCTGAAAACTGCTTTATTGGTGCCAATGCTTATTTGAGGGGGCCAATTTTTATGGCTAAGTCAGTAAAAGTAGGGCCCGGCGTGGAGATAAAACAATCCCTAATTTTTGAAAATACCGCCCTAGCTCATTTTAATTATATTGGAAACAGTGTAATAGGCAAAAACATTAATTTTGAAGCAGGTTCAATTTGTGCCAACCATTATAACGAGCGGGAGGACAAGACCATATATGTTAAACATAATGGGGTGGTGATAAATACTAGATCCAAAAAATTCGGAGCCTTGATTGGGGATAATACAAAGATTGGTGCCAATGCTGTTTTGTCTCCAGGAACTATTTTGGCAAGAAAAAGTACAGTTAAAAGGCTTGAATTGGTAGAACAAATAAAATAAATGAATTAGAAAAGGGACACGGCTTCTTATTTTTCTACTATAATTAGTTAATTCTCGAATGAACAGCCTATGAAAATAATCTCAACAAATATTGGCACACCAACTACCTTTCTTTGGAAAGGAAAGGAAGAAACAACTGGCATCTATAAAAAGCCTACAAATGAAAGGCTCTATTTAACGAAAAACGATGTGTTAGGTGATGAGATTTCCAATCGGTTGAACCATGGAGGCTATTATAAAGCCTGTTATTTGTTTTCTGCTGAACAATACCCCTACTGGAAGGATTTGTATCCTGACCTTGATTGGTCTTGGGGCATGTTTGGAGAAAACCTTACAGTAAGTGGATTTGATGAAAGAGAGGTGCAGCTGGGTGCAATTTATAAGGTAGGGGATGCCATGATTCAGATTTCCCAATACCGAGAACCCTGTTATAAGTTTGGACATAAATTTGGAACCCAAAAAGTACTTAAGCAATTTATTGAACATGGTTTTGGAGGTACTTATGTAAGTATTCTAGAAGAAGGCCATGTTGGTATTGGTGATGAATTTATCCTTGTAGAACGGCCTGAAAACAGTTTAACCGTAGCATCCTTATTTCAACTGGTATTCGCAAAAGAAAAGAACCAGGAATTGCTGAAAATTGCAGCTAAAAGCAAAGCAATTCCTCCCAAGAAGAGGGTTTTATTAAGAAATTATATTGAAAAGTAGGGTTAATAATGCCTCGATAATGGAAATATTCTTTATGCTGTGTATATTCTTTTTTTAGCTTAGGAATTTCAAGTACAATTAGCTTTTACTTTAATGGTCGATCTAAACAGATTAAAACAAATTTATAAGTTTGGTAAGGAGCTTAGTTTAAAGGATATCCAGGTTTTATTAAAGGCCGCAAAAAATGGTTCTTTTAGCAAGAAAGAGCTTCTCATAAATGAAGGCTCCGAAAGGAATGATGTTTTCTATATTAAAAGTGGTTTGGTTCGTTGTTTTAATATTAATGATAAGGGAGAAGAAATTACCTTAAAATTAATCCTAGAACATCAGGTTGTGGCCAATGTTGACTTGATTTTGTTTAGCCAAGCCTCCAGATATTTTTTTGAAGCATTGGAAAATACTGAGGTATTTTTTATTGATTATGATGTATTGCAGGATTTGGTCGCAAGGAATCCGAAATTAGAGGCCAATAGAAAGTATGTGCTTCAACGTCTATTAAAAGAGTCCATGGAGAGGGTTGAGTCTTTCGTCTTACTAACTCCAGAAGAAAGGTACCAAAGGTTTGTAAAAGACTACCCAGGGATTACCAATAGGGTTCAGGATAACTACATTGCAAATGTTCTTGGCATTACTCCCGTTTCACTTAGCAGGATTAGAAAAAGGATAGCTTCAAAATACTAATCATTCGATTTTATAAATTATCTTTTGTTAACGCCTTTAGCCTTAGGGCTGTTTTAGATTTGTGTCATTGTTAAACTTAAAAACGAATATCATGACACTTTTAAAATCAATTGTTGCAGCTTTTGTCATCCTAAGCTTGGTCTCTTGCGCAAACGAAGAGGATATGGAAATTAAAAATGTAGTCTCTGAAGAAGAAGCTGTAGTGCTAATAGAAAGCTCCCTGCAAAAAAGTACAGGAGGTTTAAATGAAATGACCAACACCTTTTCTGAAGAATTGACTACAGATATAACCTTAAATGAGCTTTGCGGCACCTTGTATGAAGCCTCCTTTAATTATAATTATAACGAGGCTCCTATACTAGCAGATTATGAGATAGATTGGTCCTATATGATGGCTTGCAATGGTCTTAATGTACCACAAATGGTGGAATTTGAGGCCAGTTCAGTTGGTAGTTATTCAACATCAAGAATTAATTCCAATGATGTTACCAATACTGTCATAGCCATTTCAGGATTACAGCCATCAGCTTCTTCGCTCTTGTTTAGTGGTTTTTTTAATAGAGAAGGAACCCAAAGCATCACTACAAACCTAAATACAAGAAGCTTATCGAGTAAATTTAATGCTGATTTGGTTAATGTGCTTATTGATAAATCAAATTACAGCATATCCTCTGGTGGTGGAACATTTGTTCTATCAGGATTGAGTGAAAATATTCCCTTTTCTTTTTATGGTACAATTGTTTTCAATGGAAATGGCAGTGTTTCCTTAACAGTAAATGAAAACAATTATGAAATCAATATAAACGAATAAAACCATGGAAGGATTTAGCATTCACTATTTTACTCCTATAGCTAGCAATATTATTCGCTACTTTTTGGTTGCAGGTACGGCTTATGTGATTTTCTATAAGTTTTATCCCAATAAATTTTTTAAGAACAAAATTCAGTTAGGTCTTGCCAAGAATAAAGATTTTATCCGTGAGATTTTGCATTCAGTGCAATCGAGCTTTGTGATTGGCCTGGTGATAGCTTTGTTTTTATTTACCCCACTACGTGATTATGTTACTATTTACAATGATTTTCATGAATACCATTTTCTGTGGATACCATTGAGCATACTATTAGCATTAATACTGCATGATAGCTATTTTTATTGGATGCACAGGATTGTACATCACCCTAAATTGTTCAAGAGCATACATTTTACCCATCATAAGTCTACAAATCCCTCTCCATGGACCTCATTTTCTTTTCATTTTTATGAAGCAATTACTGAAGCCCTGGCTGTTCCTTTAATTTTAGTTTTGATTCCAATGCATCCTTTGTCATTGATATTTTTTGGGTTATTGTCTTTTTGTTTTAACGTTTATGGGCATTTAGGCTATGAAATAGCACCAAAATGGTTCAGGAACTCTCTTTTATTTGAAGTCCTCATTAGCTCAACTTATCATAATCTTCATCATGCAAAACCTAAGGGGAATTATGGTTTGTATTTTAGGTTTTGGGACAGGTTATTAAAAACGGAAACCCAAAATTATAGGATGGATTATGATCGAATACAAAAAAGAAGGTTTGGCCAATAGTTGGGTAGTAGACTCCAGCAGACAAGGCAGTAGGTTTCTTTTGTTTTGGCACCATACTCAATCTTCAGACGGCTTGATTTTAATGTGAAATTATTACTTAACCTATGGTAACGTTGTTTTTTATTATTCAAGCATTTTTTACCAGTAAAGTAGTTGACATCAACTTAAGTTGATATTTCTTAATCACTCAGAGAAGGGTGGTTTATTACAGCTATTTCAAAATATAATTCTTTTAAAATATTATTAATAAATATTTACTTGTTATCTTAGAAGGATTTATAGAATTAAAATCTATTGGTAGGGGCTTGTTTCCCGTCTATTTAGGAATCCGCTGATTCAATCAAACAGTGGATTACCCGTTTCAAATTTCAGCCTGATTAGCCTGCGATTATTTTAAGAACACTAAAATTTATAATATGGAAAAATTAAAAAATCGCAATGCTTTCTACATTGGAGGGCTTGTTGCCATACTTTTGGCCAGTTATTTTTCATGGACAATTTTTTTTCTATTCCTAAGCCTTATATTATACCCCACAGGGGTTATTCTAGTTTTGCTTTCAAAAAAGAAATGGTGGATAAAATTGGTGACGATTTCATTGCCGTTAATTTTTACCCTTCCAACGGGGCCAATGATAATAAATTTCTTTGAAGGTTTATTTTCTTAATCAGGAAAAAGTCTCCGGCTCTTAAAACCAAAGACTTAATTCTTTAAGCTTTATTTCTTACCAATGCAGCCTCTTCATTATTGCCAAGAATTACTACAATTAATATGGAGGCTATAAACATGATCAAACTGTAAATGACCACAGGGATCACCATGGCAGTATTTTGTAATAAGGTAGCTGCTATCATAATGCCTAAGGTGCCATTTTGAATACCGGACTCTATGCTTATAGAAACCTGTTGTTTCAGTGGCAATCCAAACCCTTTGGCAATTAACCAGGCAAAACCAAAAGTAAGTATGTTGAGGATCACTGTTACCGGACCTGCCTCTGCAAAAAAGCCCAAAATATTGTCCTTTTCTTTGAATATTGCACCACCAACGATCACCACAAAGAATACAATGGATGCGATGCGAACTGTTTTATCCGCTTTCTGTGACAGTGCAGGAAATTTATGTTTTAAATACATACCTATGGCAACCGGTATGAGGGTTACTCCGGTGATCTGGATTATGGTCTGCAAAACCGGTAAAGCAACGGTCCCTTCTTCACCAAAATAAATGATAGCGTAATTGATGTACAAAGGAATGGTGATGATTGTGATTACAGAGCTTAAAGCTGTTAGACTTATCGAAAGGGCAGTGTCTCCCTTACATAGATGAGTGATCATATTGGAAGTGGGACCTCCAGGACAACTTGCAATAATCATTATACCAACGGCCATGGAACCTTCCAAGCCAAAGGCCAAAATAAGCAAAAATCCCAATACCGGTAACATTAGAAGTTGGCAAAACAGGCCTAAACTGATGGCTTTGGGAGAGATGAAGATATTTTTAAAATCCTTAATACTTAGGGTCAGTCCCATGCCTAGCATGATAAAGGCAAGGGCTAGTGGTAAAAAAACTGCAGTAAATACATTGCTTTCCATAATTGTTATTTGGGGTTATTGACATAATAATACTAAAAATTAATCATTCGGGCCATATGTACATAGATTGTATGGTTGTAAAGTGTTTGTCTGCCATTTTTTCAATATCAATACCTAAATAACTTTTATTCACTTTAATAACTTTTTCAGACATGGTCTTAGGGAGTTTTTCATAGCCGTGGTAAGCGCCTAAAATTGCTCCTGCAATTGCCGCAGTGGTATCATTGTCCCTGCCATAATTGGTTAGAAATACAAGTGTTTCTTCAAATTTAAAATCGTTGAACAACATGGCTGTCAATACTTGTAGGTGAATCTCTGCAGCATGAAAGGGCATGTCCTGTTGGTTTTGATCAAGCAAGGCATACGCCCGCTGGATAGAAACATTGGGGATTTTGCTTCCTTTTGGTAATTTCTCGTCCACCAGTGTACTGTCTTTGGCTGCTGCAACAATGGATTTGGCCAACTCAAATACTCTGTAACTACTTCGGCCTACCAATCGACTGGTAAAATAACCCTCCGGATCTACTTCTCTTAATACATCCAAAACTTTATTTTGATCCCCATTTGCCGTCATCGCTGCAGCTGTCATCGCTGCGGAAAGGGAGCCAATGTCTTTGGCAAGACCTAAATCAAAGATGCTCAGTTCAAATGCCTTTTTGTACGCTTCCTCAGCCCTTCCGGGATACATCAATCCAATGGTTTGTGAATAAAGCAAACCGGCACAAACCATTTCTCCACCATAAAATTTCCCTAGTGCCTTGTGATAAGCCTTTAAATTATTTTCGCGGTAAGCTAAGGAAACTTTATACCATTCTTGCAACCAAAAAACTTTCAGGTTTACCCTTTCCAATGCCGAAGTCTGTTCGGGTTTTAAGGTTTTCAAGCCATTAAAATAGGCTTCATAAACTTGAATGATATGTTCTGCAAAAGAATCTGCATCAAATGGGTTTCCTTCATTTTTTGCCAAATAATCTACCATCAGGGATTTCCACCTGGTGTCATCGGTGGTGCCTCCTCCGGGAAGGTTGGCCAGCCAAATTCCTTCAGGTGAAACTTCCCTAACCATTGAATCCAGTCCATTGACCCACCCATAAGTATGTTGAATAGCTTCTCTAGGCCACATTTCTGTAGGGGCACCCATGGCATCTCCTATAGCACTGCCTACTAAAAGGCCTTTTATTTTGTCGGAAAGATCAGCTTGGCTAAGTGTTAAGACTGAAGGGACTGTATCTTCTACCTCCTTTTTGCTTTGCTCACATGAAAGCATTAAAAGGCTAAATAAAGTGAAAAAAATAAAATTAAATTTCTTCATTCATGATCAGATTTATTGCATCGTTGGTTAATTCTTCTTTCTCAACAATAGACAAATTCAAAGGAAGTTGTGCCAGTCCAAATAGCCGTCTTAAAATTTCTACTCCCATATAGGAAGATGTTAAACCATTTTCCAAGGGATAGGTTTGGATGACTTTTTGAATTGATTCATTAGGTATCCTTGCCATTTTAAGATGGGCTAGCATCACACCTAAATCGAATTCGGGATCACCTAAAAATGAAAATTCAGTATCAATGATTTTCAAACCGTTGTCTGTCTCAAACCAACTACCGGGATAGAAATCTCCATGGATAAGCGATTTGCCCCTGCCTAGATACTTGTCACCTATACCTTTTATTTTCGCTTTTAATGGGGAATGATTTTTAACCCTTTCTGACAAAGTTTGTAAGCCATCTTGAACATCATCTAAGTTAAATCCATTATCTGATTGGAAAGGTAAAACAAAAATATGCTGGTGATTTAATTTTCTCATTTCCATGTTGTCTGGAAATTCATAAACAGGCAGTTGATGCAGTTTCTTTAAGTAACTGAGCAATAAATCAAGTACATTTTCTCCAAGGATTGATTTGGATTGATACATACTTAAGTAATCTCCACCATTGTTTAGATGTTCCAAAACCAAAAGCCAGCTTTTTTTATCAAAGGCCAATACTTTGGGTGAAAAACAAGATAGAAAATTATCGGGACTAATAATGTTATAGTATTTGTACTCAATTTCAATTCGGCTCAGCGGAGCAGGTACTTGCGGATATTTGGCTACAAAAGGTCTGGATTGTTTCAAGACAATTGTCCTTTTATTGGTTTTTATGGTAAGGGTGACATTCATATTTCCTTCACCAGCTTTGAATGAATCGGTCACTTCTTCATTGGATGAAAGTATTCCAATATTCTTCAAATAGTCAATATGGGTGGAATCAAGAGGTGCTTTGATTAGCATTGTATTCGTTTTTTCAGAAAATTACCTTGTATTTTTTTAAATAGAAACCAAAAAAGGAATAAAGGTTATTTTCTTCAAATAAAATCTATCTCTTGAGTTCTTTTCTAGCATTAACTGTTTTATTTTTGGGTCATGAGTAAAACAACCAAAGACAGTCCGCTTTTAAGCCAACTAGCGCTTGAATTGGATGGTGAATTGCATTACGATAGTTTGATGAAAACTTTGTATGCCACTGATGCCTCAGTGTATCGGGCCCTGCCAACGGCAGTTGCCTTACCGAAAAGCAATGCTGATATCAAAAAATTGATTGATTTTGCCAATTCCAATGGCCTTTCATTGATCCCAAGGACAGCAGGAACATCTTTGGCCGGTCAATGTGTAGGAGATGGAATAGTGGTTGATGTTTCCAAATACCTCAACAAAATTATTGAGTTTAATAAGGAAGAAGGATGGGTGAGGGTCCAACCGGGTGTTGTAAGAAACGAATTAAATAATTACCTCAAAGAGTACGGATATTTCTTTAGCCCAATTACCAGTACTGCCACCCGTGCAATGGTAGGTGGAATGGTGGGAAACAATAGTTGTGGCACCACTTCTATTGTTTATGGTAGTACGAGAGAACATGTGCTTGAGCTTAAGGTTTTGTTAAGTGATGGAAGTGAAGCTGTTTTCAAATCCATGACTCCGGATGAGTTTGACCTCAAATGTAAGGAAGAGAGCTTAGAGGGGGAACTATACCGCCATGTAAGAGAAGAATTAAGCCAGGAGGAAATACAAGAAAACATTAGGGAAAATTTCCCTAAATCAACTATACATAGGAGGAATACAGGTTATGCATTGGACTACTTATTAGAGTCACAGGTTTTTTCCGACAAAGATGTTCCATTTGATTTTTGTAAATTATTATGCGGCTCGGAAGGTACTTTAGCGATCACTACAGAAATTAAAATTCACCTCGATCCACTTCCGGATCCTTTTGATATTGTGGTAGCGGCTCACTTTGAGACTATTCATGACAGCATGAAGGCTGCCCAAGTAGCCATGAAAGAAAAGCCAACAGCTGTAGAGTTGATGGATAAAAAAATCTTAGATTGTACCAAAGAGAATGTAGAACAGAGTAAAAACAGAGATTTTGTAGAGGGAGACCCAATGGCCATTTTAATGGTGGAGTTTAGGGGGAAAACCATTGAGGAAGCAAATGCTCAAGGTGCTGCGTTTATAGCAGCTTTAAAAAATGTAGACTTGGGGTATGCCTATCCAATAATTGGTCCTGATCGAACAAGCAGTGCCTGGGAGTTGAGAAGTGCCGGCTTAGGATTATTGGCAAATATTCCAGGTGATAAGAAAGCGGTAGCCTGTATCGAAGATACAGCAGTGGATATTGATGATTTGGCGAATTATATTGATGATTTTGCTGAATTGATTGCTGAATTTGGTCAGCAGTCTGTTTATTATGCCCATGCAGGAGCTGGAGAAATTCACTTAAGACCCATCCTTGATCTTAAAAAGTCCAAAGATGTCGACGAGTTTTATAAGATAAGTGAAGCCAGTGCCAAATTGGTGAAAAAATACAATGGTTCTTTGAGTGGGGAGCATGGAGATGGAAGGTTAAGAGCAGCCTTTATACCGCTAATGGTAGGGCAGGAAAATTACGACCTTTTTAAACGAGTAAAAGCAAAATGGGATCCCAAAGGAATCTTTAATCCGGGGAAAATTGTGGATGCTCCCCCGATGAATTCTTCATTAAGGTATGAGGCTGACTTGCCTAAGCGGGAACACAAAACGAAATTTGATTTTAGTCAGGTAGGAGGAATTCTCCCCATGGCTGAGAAATGCAATGGCTCCGGGGACTGTAGAAAACTCCCTAATTCCGGCGGGGGCACCATGTGTCCCAGCTATCAGGCGACCCGTTATGAAAAAGATACTACGCGAGGCAGAGCCAATACTTTGCGTGAATTTTTGACAAAGAGTGAGAAGGAAAATCCCTTTGATCATCCGGAGATAAAAGAGGTAATGGATCTTTGCCTTTCTTGTAAAGGATGTACTTCTGAATGTCCATCTAATGTGGACATGGCGACCATGAAAGCAGAGTTTCAATACCAGTATTTTAAATCCAACCCTGTTCCTTTACGTTCCAAAGCTTTTACGCATATTAATTCATTGAATGAATTGGGAAGTAGGGTGCCGGGAATAGCCAATTTCTTTTTGAGCAATGGGCTTACAGGTGGAGTCATGAAAAAGGTTCTTGGCGTGGCTCCGGAAAGGAACTTACCGGCATTAAGTCCTCAATCCCTTCGAAAGTGGTACAAGAAGAACTATGCCAAGCTAAATGGTAAGCCGATAATAAAAACCGTATATTTCTTTTGTGACGAGTTTACCAACCACAATGATACTGATACCGGCATTAAGGCCATAAAACTTCTTAGACATTTAGGTTATGAAGTGAAGATGGTAGACCATGTGGAAAGCGGGAGAGGGGCAATGTCTAAGGGCTTGCTTGACCATGCACAAAAAATGGCAAACAAAAATGTTGAAATATTTTCCGAAATTATAAAAGCAGAAAGTCCTTTATTGGGAGTGGAACCGTCAGCCATTCTTAGTTTTAGAGATGAATACCCTAGACTGGTAAGCCCAGAATACAAAGAGAGAGCCAGATCTTTAAAATTCCATTGTGAGCTAGTAGATGAGTTTTTAGCTAAAGAAAGCTTGGCTGGCAATATCACAGCTGAAAGTTTTACGAAAGAAAGGCGACAGGTGAAATTACACGGACATTGTCATCAAAAAGCATTGTCATCGGTCAATTATTCTAAGAAAATTTTAGAATTGCCGCAAAATTATCAAGTAACCGTAATCCCTTCAGGTTGTTGCGGTATGGCAGGTTCTTTTGGCTATGAAAAAGAGCATTATGAATTAAGTATGAAGATTGGCGAGATGGTGCTTTTCCCTGCAGTGAGAAGTGCAGGCAGTGAAGATTTGATAGCTGCACCGGGAACAAGCTGCAGGCATCAAATAGCGGATGGAACCGGAAAAAAAGCAAATCACCCGGTAGAAATTTTATTTGATGCCGCAGGATTATAAGATTAAAAATAATTTTTATTGGCCGAACATTAGCTTGTTCGGCTTTTTTTTGATTGATCTTTAGGTATTTTATATGTAGGTTTTGTAATGGAAATCTACTTCTTTTTTCGGTTTAAAGGAATAGTGCCCGCAAAGAATTTTTATTGGTTCCTGTGCTCTGATCCTCCAATAATTGAGGCCATAGGTGTACAATTGTTTCATTTTTATAGTTGAATTATTTTTAGATTTCCTTGGCTGATACCATTTAGCCTTCGTTGTTACCATTATCAAAATACTCCTTGTAAGAAAATTATATTTTAGCTATAATTGAAAATAATATTATTAAAAACCCAAAATGAACCCTTTAAGAAGAAACACTCCCTCAATGGGACCCAATTATTATTGGGATTTGTTAATGCAGGGCAACCGCTCTGGATTAGAAGGGCTCTATAAATTATTTGCCACCACGCTTTTTAGTTATGGACAAGCGCTTACAAAGCAGGAGGACTTATTGCAGGATTGCATTCAAGAAGTGTTTATAGATTTGTGGAAATACCATCAATCTTTGAGTAAGCCTGATCATGTAAAAGCTTATCTTCTTCGGGCACTTTCTCACAAGTTATTCAAAGAAAATCGCAATAAAATAAATAAAAATACGGTGAATTGGGATAATTCGTTGGCCAATTCTCATTTTATTGAATCCATTGAAAGTGAGATGATTAATGTTCAAAGAGAAATTAAATTACAGGTTAAATTAGCAAAAGGATTAGATAGGCTACCAATAAGACAGAAGGAGGTAATTAATCTGCTTTTTTTTGAGCAATTGACTTACGAGGAAGTTTCAAAATTAATGGGTATTAACCTTCGATCAGTTTATACATTGGCTTGGAAAGCCATACATAGCCTTAAAAAGCTTGTTCATTTCATAATTTTTTTTGCAGGGATTGGTGCATATTTTTGAATTTTTCTAATTAAATAAATTCGATCCCCATAGCTGATTTACCCTATTTAAGGGACTATTCATATAGGCCTATCCAATAAAATCATTGGGACGCATTCAATATCACCAAATTTAGAAAGATCAATGCCATAGAAATTTTAAGAGATAGGTCAATCTTTAAATTTCTAATGCTTCACTTTTAATAAAAATTAAATAATCGCCTATGTAAAAAATGTCTTTAACACAATATTTAATAATTATTTATCTAACCCAAAATGAATATCCAAATGAATAAAAATGTACTTAATAGTGCGAGAAATATTTTCACCCTCTTTGCACTATCATGGAGCCTTCTGGTCTTCAATCCTACATACCTTCTCGCAGCCTCAAAGGGTGGGGATTCAAAAGAAAAGCCAAATATTAATAATTCTTTATTATCTAATAATCATGCGTACAGGTATGATCCAAAGGGCGATTATGACCTTGAAATAACCGGTGTGATTTTAGATGAAAATGGTGACCCTATGCCTGGAGCAACCATCACACTGGCCAATAGTACCCAAGGAACAGTTTCAGATATAGATGGAAAATTTGAGCTTGACGTGCCTGAGGGTGCAACGATTGTTGTTTCTTTCATTGGCTATACAACCAAGAGGATAGATGTGGGGAACCAAACCCAGTTTAATATTTCAATGGAATTGGACGATACCTCCCTAGAGGAAGTAGTTGTGGTCGGATATGGTACCCAAAAGAAGCGTGATGTTACCGGATCTGTGGTGAGGGCTGATATTGAAGCCTTTAGAGAGTCTCCAAATGTAAATATTGCTCAATCTTTACAAGGATCTGTTCCGGGTTTAAATGTTGGACAAGTAAATAGGGCAGGGCAAAACCCTACCATTTCGGTTCGAGGAAGGACCACCCTAAGTGGAAATCAAAATGTCCTAATCGTAGTGGATGGCATAATTTTTACCGGGAATTTGGCGGATTTAAATCCTGCTGACATAGAATCTATCGATGTACTTAAGGATGCCAGTAGTATGGCTATTTTTGGTGCGCAAGCAGCAAATGGTGTGATCATGATAACCACCAAGGGCGGGAAAATGGAGCAGAAACCAATTTTTAACTATACGGGAACGGTAACCACTCAGTCTCCTACGAATAGACCAGAATTAATGGATAGAGAAGGTTTCTTACAAAAAGTTAGGGACCAAGATTGGCCTCAGGCATATTTAGCCCCTGATTATACACAACCTAATCCTGATTATGATGTTGCGGCCTTGTTTGAACCTACTGTCTATGCAGGCTATGAGAATGGGACAGATTTTGATTGGTGGGATGCGGCTACCCAGACAGGTTTTATTAACAACCATAATTTAAGTGTAAGAGGAGCATCAGAGGCAACTTCCTATTTTATCTCTACCGGATACACGAAACAGGAAGGTTATATAATGAACGACCAATATGAGAGGGTGACAGCTCGAATTAACCTTGACCATCAAATATTGGATTGGTTTAGATTTGGGGTACAAACTTTCGGTTCCTTTGCTGATAATTCGGGTGAAATTCCTGCTTTGAGTCAGATTACCACCATGCCTCCATTGGTTACCCCTTATGATGAAGAAGGCAATGTAATTCTTAATCCTGATGGCGCCATTCGTGCCAACCCGTTTTTAAGCCCATTGTCCAATGATTTTGACAAGAATAATAATTTATTTGCCAATGTTTATATGGATTTAGAAATCCCTTTTATCGAGGGTTTAAAATATCGAGTGAATTTTGGTAACAATTATAGCTGGAGAAGGCATTACAGAAGCAATGTCTATGGGGCCGGTGCGGCCGGTGAGGCATTTAAAAGAAATTACAATTCTTATGACTGGACCCTTGATAATATTTTAACCTACCGCAAAAGTTTTAATAATAACCACAACCTTGATTTGACCATGGTGTTTGGGCGCAGAGAATTAAAATATGAGAGCACCGAAGCCAATGGTACCAATTATTCTAATCTAAGCTTAGGTTATAATGATTTAAGTCTGGGGCAACTTCAATTAATTAATTCTAGTGCATGGGATGAAAGCTACGTTTACCAGACAGTTAGAGCAAATTATGATTTCAGTGACAAGTACATGATTACAGCAACCGTTCGTAGGGATGGTTTTTCAGGCTTTTCAAAAAACAATAAGTTTGGAATTTTTCCCTCCATAGGTTTAGGGTGGGTAATAAGTGAAGAAGAATTCATGAAAGAATCTGCTTTAAATTACCTTAAATTCAGAGGCTCGTATGGGGCCAATGGAAACCTTACTAGCCGCTATTCTTCATTGGCAAGAGTTTCAATTTATCCGGCTTATGTTTTTGGCAATGGTGGAAGTACAGTCTTTGGACAAACTGTAAATACATTGGCAAATTCTAACCTAGCTTGGGAAACTACCACAGGATTTAATTTTGGTTTTGACTTTTCATTCTTGCAAGACCGGTTTACGGGAACTTTGGATTACTACGAGAATACCACCAATGATTTGTTATATGATATAAATATTCCTGAAGTAACCGGTTTTTCAAGCATTTCAACCAATGTTGGAGAAATTGCCAACAGAGGAATAGAGTTTGTCTTGAGAGGAGAAGTTATTGAAAAAGGTGATTTTAAATGGAATGCAAGTTTTAATATTGCCTCCAATAGAAACAGAATTGTATCCTTATTGGGACAGGATGCGGATGGAGATGGTAAGGAGGATGACCTTATAGGTAGTGGCCTATTTATTGGCGAATCCATTAATTCTATATATGATTATGAGTCTGCAGGTATTATCCAGTTGGGAGAAGAAGCTCCATCAGGATTTTTTGTGGGTACCCATCGAATAGTGGATCAAAATGACGATGGTTCAATTGATGCATTGGACCGGGTCATCAGAGGAAGAGAAGAGCCAGCATACAATTTTGGATTGATGAATGAATTCACTTATAAAGATTTCACCTTTAGGTTTTTTATCAACTCCATTCAAGGTGGGAAAAATGGCTATTTGGGACTGAACAATCCCAATTTTGGACAGTCTGACAATGCCAGGAGAAACAATATGTTTGTAGACTATGATTACTGGACTCCAGCCAATCCCGATGCCAGATACAGAGGTCAAGATCAAGTAGCAGGAATAGAATATAACTATTATGGAGATAGGAGTTTTGTTCGTCTTCAGGACGTGACCCTTGCCTATAAACTGAATAACTCATTGGTTGTAGATAAACTTGGACTTCAAGGGGTGAAATTCTTTGTAAGTGGAAAAAACTTAGCCACCTGGACGAGTTGGGAAGGATGGGACCCTGAGACAGGAAGTGGGCTTGAACCATCCGGTTTGCCGGTTATGAAGGGTTATTCTTTAGGTCTGGATGTTAGTTTTTAATTTGAATTTAGCTATGAAAAATATAAAATACAATTTCGTTTTGTTAAGCTTGCTACTGTTAAGTATCCAAGCTTGTGATGAATCAGCAATACTTGAAGAGGTGCCTTTGGACTTTGCCAGTCCCGAAAATTCCTACATTTCCTTTTCTGATTTTAATGCAGCGGTTTATGCTTTGTATGATCAGTCCAGGGAAATTCTTTCTAATGGGGAACACCGTCCTTTAGATTATATTTATGGAACAGATTTGGGATACAATGGAGCCAACCAGCTAAACGTTAGATTTGGCTCTTATAAAGCGACCCTTTTACCTACTAGTGAAGTGGCCGAGTTTCATTGGCAGCAATACTATAAGGTAATTTCCGGAGCCAATATTATATTAAGCAGACTAGAAGGGGCGACGATGACTTCGGAAGAGAAATTGAGCATTGAGGCCAAAGCCAAATTGTTTCGCGGTCTTTCCTACAGAAATTTGGCTCATTTATACGGTGGGGTTCCCCTTGAATTGGAAGAAGTAAGTTCTCCTAAGACTGATTATGTGAGGGCGAGTAGGGTTGAGGTTTATGAGCAGGCGGCAAGTGATTTGTCTTTTGCAGCAGTGAACCTACCTGGTATTGCAACAGTTCAAGATGGTGAAATAAGTAACTTAGCGGCATATCATATTTTGGCAGAAGTTTACGTTTCTTTAGAAAAATGGACGGATGCCATTGATGCGGCTTCTATGGTCATAGATGATCCCAATACTGCATTGATGACAGAGAGATTTGGTTCTTTGTCAAATGAACCTGGAGATGTTTATTGGGATTTGTTTAGAAGGTACAATCAAAATAGAAGCGTTGGCAATACGGAGGGCATCTGGGTTTGGCAATATGAAGTTGATATACCCGGTGGAGTTATATCATCTTCAGCCAAAAGTGGTCCACAATTGGAGCGTGATCACTCCCCAAGGCCATGGAGTTTTATCGTAAGAGATCCCTCAGGAATTGCTCCTTTTCTACCGCTTGGCGTATCGGATTACACAGGTGGCCGAGGAATAGGTAGGTTTAGAGGAACAGACCATTTTAATTATGGTGTTTGGGAATACGATTGGAATGACATGCGTAATTCTGAATTCAATTTCGTTAGAGATGTATTGTTTAATAATCCGGAATCTGAATGGTACGGACAAAAAATTTCTGAGCATATGGAATTATTCCGACAAAGTCTGGATGATACCATCAGGTATTTTTATCCTTATCAATCCAAAGTGACCACTCCGGGCCAGCACCCTGCCGAATTGTATGCGGACCCTGAACTTAAAACCCTAAATTCTTCTACTGCAGGTACAACATATAGTGACCAATACCATATTCGGTTGGCCGAGACTTACCTATTGCGTGCAGAAGCTTTTCTTGGAAATAACCAGCTAACGGAGGCTGCAAATGATATCAATATTGTTCGATCACGTGCCAATGCGAAATTAGTTCTACCATCTGAAGTGAATATTGATTATATTTTGGATGAAAGAATGCGCGAACTTGGGGTCGAGGAAAAAAGAAGGCTTACTTTAAGTCGTTTAGGACTATTGTATGAGCGTACCAATAAGTATTGTAATGGAAGGCCTGATGTAACTAATTTTGGGGTGGATGTTGAACCTTATCATAACCTGTTTCCTATTCCTTACACGGAAATAGAAAGAAATATTGGTGCTGAACTAAGCCAAAATCCGGGATATGAAGCAGATTAAATAGATATATATGAAAAAGAAAAATTATTTGGCAGCCCTTTTAAAGGGTTGCCAATCAAACGGTTTAAATAATCAGCTAATGATAATAGGAGGGTTTTTTATCCTTCTATTATCAAGTTGTGGTGGAGAAAACCAAGAAACGAACAGTAAACCACCCAACATATTGTTTGTGATAAGTGACGATCAGTCATTTTATCATACAAGTTTTGAAGGTAGTAAGTTTGTAAATACTCCTGCTTTTGATCGAATAGCTAAAGAGGGAGTATACTTCACCAACGCTATGGCAGGTTCTCCCGGATGTGCTCCTTCAAGGAGCAGTATCATTACAGGAAGACATCATTGGCAAAATGAATCCTCAGGCCAGCATGCTGCTCCTTGGTTAAAAAAACACGTTCCTTTTGTAGATATCTTGGAGGAGAATGGGTATAAGACAGGAAGAACAGGCAAAGGAGTATCCCCTTTTCGTTATGCTCGAAACGAAAATGATAGCCTTTGGAGAAAAACCGATGCTGCGGGTATAGAGCACAGCAAGATAAGGTACGAAGAAGGGCCTGAAGATTTAAGGCCAGCCGACAAAATAAGCAACATAAATTATTATGAAAATTTTAAATTTTTCATGGAAAATGAAAGGGCAGACAAACCTTTTTTCTTTTGGTTTGGGGCGACAGAACCGCATCGTGCTTATGAAAAAGATTCTTGGAAAAGAACGGATAAAAAATTGTCGGATGTAGAAGTGCCGGCATTCTTCCCTGACAATGAAATTGTCCGAGGAGATATGTTGGATTATGCGGTAGAAATTGAATGGTATGACAGTCATCTGGATTCCATGATCAATTACTTGGAGGAAATAGGAGAACTTGAGAATACGATAATTATTGTCACCGCAGACAATGGTATGCCTTTCCCTAGAGCCAAAGCAAACAGTTATGATTATGGTATTCATGTGCCTTTTGCAGTAAGGTATCCCAAACAGTTTCCCGGAGGAAGAAAGGTGGACGACCCTATAGGATTTATAGACCTTGCCCCTACAATTTTAGATTTAACAAATACAAGTCAGGATGGGATGCTACCAATCACCGGTAAAAGTATTCGCCCCCTCCTGGAATCTGAAAAGCAAGGGACCATTAACCCTTCTAAAAAGTATGCCTTTTCAGGAAGGGAAAGACATTCATCTTCAAGGTATCTCAATTGGGGCTATCCACAAAGATCAATTAGGAGTGAGGATTATTTGTTGGTTTGGAACATGAAGCCTGATCGTTGGCCTGCAGGTGCTCCCCAAAGAATAAACCCTGAGAATGAAAATGAATTGCTTCCCATGTTTGGAATTGATGCGGATGGGATCAGCCATTCTGAATGGGCATTTACTGATGTGGATGAATCCCCCACAAAATCAAATATAATCGAAAATTATAAGGACCCTGCCATAAAGCCTTTTTTCGACGCTGCTTTTGCAAAGAATAAAGAAGTGCAATTTTATGATATAAAAAATGACCCCTACTGCTTAAATAATCTAGTAGATGATCCTGAATTTGCTTCGGTCAAAGATGAAATGCAAGAGGCTTTGTTGTCGGAATTAAAGTCTACTAATGACCCGAGAGTTGTAGGGCCTGACAAAGAAGTCTTTGATTCCTATATTAGATACAGCCCAATGAGAGCCTTTCCTGAACCTATTCCGGGAAGCCAATTAAAATAGACAGGAGTTCGACCTATAATTTATAAGAAAGTGGTAATTCCGAGACTTAGCATTTTATAAAAATACGCAACAATCCGGATGGCAGGATCTAGGTAGTACTCTAGCGGAATGCAATCTTTGTAGCTCCGTTTTAGTCGACGCTGGAGGAGCCAACCGGGGTGTTAGTGAGTTGGCTTTATAGGGCAATCGCCTTCAGGAAGCTTAATAGTGAATCCGGCTTGTGACAATTGCCAGTTGAGCTTGAGCCCTGAACTTAAAAATCTGGATTAATAAGCTTGGGAAGGAATTTGCGTAGAGGAAGCCGTGGGACCCTTCAACAGGCTCAGGGATCCGAAAATGTATGAGGCTGTTTCATCCTTTACTGCCTCACCAAGGCTCAAAAACGGTTTCTAGTGACGATGTACCTGTTTTTAAAGAGAATTAAATCCGGCTGAGGTTAAAATAAGCCTTCAGTAGAGCAACGAATTTCATTAAACAAAAAAATACCGGGCAATTGTCTGGTATTTTTTTTAGTTAGATAAGAATGTCCATATTAAAGAGTAGGTTTTTTAATCATGGTTTAACCCGATATATGAAAAGACAATCTTTTACGTGCTTGATTCCCTTCAAAATCAGCCACTTCGTTGTTGTTTTCAATTGCATCATAGCGGTACTATCTTAAAATATGTAAACAGCCTAATTTTCTTGGGATTGCAACACTTCCCGTAAACATGAGATAGGCTTCACCCCTGATAATTGTCAGAGGAGAGAAACCCTATTACCTCATCCGGGTTTTAAAAATTGCAACTTGTTGGGATAAAAATTTTTTTATAATTGTTTAATCATTTATAGTTTAAAAAGCGGGTTACAATATAAGTTATAATATAACCGCAGACGCTTAACCAGAGCCTACGGTTATTGAATTTATATTATTTTTTACCTGTCTGTCATCAATACTTAAAGGTATCTTTGCCTTCAGGTGGAATTGGTGGGTTTAATAAAATTGGTTGGGCAAAATCATCTTTCATATTGTAAGGCAACATGTATACTCTATCACCCCTTGAGTTAGTGAAAAAGATTCGTGAAATAGTGCTTTTTTTAGGGTCTGAATCTGCCCAAAAAGCAAAAAATGGATCCTTTGGATTATGTGGCCTACGTACGTAACCATGATTAAATGGACTGTTACGTGTAACTTGTCTTTTCAATTGCCAAAAATCATTGTCAGGATTGCCTGGGTCTGTTGTTTCAAAAACGCCAATTTCACCGCCATTAAAACCCGGTTGAGGACCTGGTACTGCTGGAGCAATGAGGGTCCATCTATCATCATGAATATAAAAAGCACCTTCATCGTATGCATGATCAGATATTGTCACGTATTGAGAAACCCATTTTTCTCCGGTCCATCTTCTAATTTTCCAAGCGCGTGGTGCATTTTCAGGCACAGGAGCTGCCCCAAATGATGTAATATATAATATGACAGGTCTTCCTTTATTATCAAATAAGAGTTGATTAGGATATACATTTTTACCTTGTGCCTCATAGTCATTGATTAAGGCCGGATTATCTCGGTCCTCAAGTGGAATTTGAACCGGTGTCCCATCTGCCGTTGTCCAAGTTTTCCCAAAATCGGTGGTTTGAAGGTAATATAAATTTGTTCTTCGGTCTACATTTCCCTCCGGATGGTAATTAAAGGCAGTGCCTATTGTATCGCCTTTGACTCTACTAACCTGATAATGGCCTCCAAACCCAACTAGTTTTTGAAGTTTATCGGCCGGATTTGGTTCCCAGTCTTTACCGGATTTGTTGGTTTCAAAATATAATTCCCTGCCACTAGTATACAAGGTTAAAAGGTGAAAAAAACCTTTTTGAGGTACTCTCCATATTTGGGAATAAGTTTGTTCCCGTTCTATAATAAGTTTAAATGAATCAATAGAATATGGCGCATTACTTCGGAAAATCTGGCCGGGTCTATGTCTGCTACGGCCGGCCACAAAAACCCAGATATACCCTTGCTCGTCAATCGTGATACTTGGATTGTCGTGTGGGTCATCAACCCCACGTTGATCTCTAACCACAGTTGGTTTAGGCACACGATGTTTTTCGTGATCATAGTAGGAAACCATTGCTAGTAAATACCTGTTTTCCGGACCGGAATCTCCTCCATATACGAAGAAAGTTTTGTTCACTTCAGGAGCATATATTGCCATTGGAGCTACGGTATGGGGCCAGGCAAAAGAAAGGGGGCCGGAGTATTTGAAGTCAGTAGAACCATAGCTTGGCGAATGAGGGCGGTCTTCCATGGGACGATGAAACCACCAAATACCGCGATAACCATCTAACTTTTGATTGTCTAGGAATTTATTTTCGGAAGGAATCTTTTCTTCTTGAGCATTCAAGCCACCAATAAAAAATAATATAGATAAAAGAAATATAAATAGACTTTTATAAAAAGTACTCATTGATCTTAGATTTAATAACATATTATTAGGCTTTTATTGTTTATTTTATTTGAAAAACTTGACGCTTCTTATTTCAAACACTTCCATCCCTTTTTGGTAGTTATTGTTTTCAATTACAATAAATAAATCCTTCTTTCCTATCGTAGATTTTAAAGGAATTTTAATGAATTTATCAACCTCTTCGCTTAAATTGTCAAGCATGGATGAACCTATAATTTCGCCACTTGGAGAGTTTGCTTTAAGTGATATTTTCCAATTTGATTTCTCTATTTTTGCGAAATTTATGATATCCAGACCTACTTTTGTGATACCTGTTAAATCAGTATCATTTAATCCAATATAGGAAGTTTTTCCATTCGGGATTAAATGGTTAGGTTGTTTAAAATGTGGGGTATACAAACGCATGTTTGACGTGGTGTCATAACTCGAAACAAAAACTCTCGGGTTTTTTAACCCTACCACAGTGGTGGTTTCCAACGGGGAAATTTCTCCCCATCCATTGTCTGTATAGCTTGCTTTAAAAATAAGGTGTCCCGCATCATCTTTATTTGCAACCTTCAAAGTACCACTTCGTGGCAAGCTGGTTTTATCTTCAGGTGAGTTAGTAGAATTTAAAATATAATCAACAATTGCATTAGCCTCTATTAAACTTATAGCAGGGTTAGCTGGCATCTCAGCTTGGCCCCATTTTCCTTTAGTTCCGCCCATAATCTTTTCAGATAATTGTGCATAGACACCCTCTTTTCCCTTGTAATAATTTGAAATTTCATGAAATGAAGGACCAACAGCTTTTTGGTTTAAACGATGACATTGTGTACAGTTATTTTGATTGATAAGCTGCTTGCCCAATATTGAATTTGCTGAAAAATGAATTGGGGAGTTCTTTAAATTGGTTATAAAGTTTTGTAATTCAAATCCTTCAGGAAGATAATCTGCCCATATTTTAATTTTTGAATTATCGATTTGGTGATCTTCGTCATCACTAATATTTATTGAATATTTAACTTCATCACCAGGGAAATAGAAACTACTATTTGATTCAGGAAATTCAATTGAGACTTGGGGAGGTTCATTGCCTGCTGTGATTTCAATGGTGTCTCGATCGATAGCTCCTTCTTCATCAGTGACGGTAAGAATAGCTTGATACACTCCGGGAACCTCAATATTTATATCCGGATTTTGTTCACTAAATTCGATGGATTCTGCACTTTCTGAGGTTAGTACCCAGTTGTATTGGCGAATATTGTTGTCATAATCGATTGTACCTTCGGTCAGTAATCTTCCTTTCATTGGAACAGATCCTGCAATTTTATCGGATGATGCTTTTGCTATAGGTTGGCGATTACCACCATTGTACTTTATCTTAAATAGTTTAGCATCTCTAGCGTAAGGTGCGTAAGAGTCATGCCCATACTGCAAAACATACATGTCCCCATTGGGAGCAAAGTCCATATCATTAATCCCCTTAAATGTTCCTTCCGGCATAAATTCTTCCATAGAATAATAATTGCCTTCATCATCTACTTCAATTACCATGATCCATCCCCTAACATAATCCGTAACAAACCATTTTCCATCATAATATGCAGGATAAGGTCTTTCAGCATTTTTAAAATCTGCTTTACGATAAAATGGACCTCCTACAGCACTTAGGCTTCCGCTTCCCGGAATAGGGAATAATTCTGATGGATTCCGATCATACCAAGCAATTGAGGGGATAGGTTTAGCAGGCAATTCCACTAATCCGGTATTGTATTGAGAATTGTTTACAATATGTAATGTATCATATTCAGTTTTTATAGCAGTATTTTTTTTATTGTCAGCTATAAAATAAGGCCATCCAAAATACCCGGCCTCTCGCGCACGATTAAATTCATCTGTACTTGGTCCAACTTCTCCCCAATATAACCAACCGGTTTTACTGTCTATGGTGAGCCTCCAAGGGTTTCTGACACCCATAATATAGATTTCAGGTCTGGTTTTTTCCATACCTTTAGTAAATAAATTTCCATCAGGAATGGAGTAGGTTCCATCTTCCTCAGGTTTTATGCGGAGAATTGATCCTCTTAGGTCATTTGAGTTTCCGGAAGTCCGACGTGAATCCCCATCTTTATCATTAATATTAAAACCAGAGTTATCACCAATTGCGATTAGTAGATTGCCCTCTCTGTCGAATATCATTCCTCCTCCCCAATGGCAGCACCTTTCTCTTTGCGTAGACCATTCCAGTAGGATTTTTTTCGAATTTAAATCCAAAGAATTTCCTTCCCACTTGTACCTAGCCAATACACTTTTAGAATCTTCACCTTCCGGAGAATAATACATGTAGACCAATCTATTGTTATCGAAATCCGGATCCAAAACTACTCCATGCATGCCATCATCGGCATCGTATTTTTTACCTGAAGTGGTAAAGGGTTGATTAAACCTCTTGTTTACCGGTATTTGAGCAATGGTACTTACAAGTTGTGAATAGGGATCAAAAACCTTGACAGCACCATCTTTTTCAACAATCAGAATCCGGCCATCAGTCAAAACATCCATTGACATAGGTTGATTGAGGTTTTCTGCTACAAGTTCAATTTCGAACCGGTTAATATCAGGTTTTTTTTCATCCTGATTGGAGTTAGGTGAATGGCATTGGAGAAATATCAGTGGGATAAGACACAAGGAAAGGTTGGTGTATTTCATTATTGGATTTATTAGATTATTTAAATACGAAATTATTATATATAGATTAGGGTTAACAAAGTAGATAATTTGATTACTTATGTCGACTTCTATAATTAATTTGAAATATTACTCAATAACCAGGATTCTGCTCACTTTCATCAATGGCATCATTTAAATCAATTTCAGAGGTTGGTATAGGCCATAAAAAATGCTTCTCTGCAATATCTTTCCCATGAACTTTTTTTATGGTGTTTTTTGTATAATCCCTTCCTAATCGCAATAAATCTAACCATCTTTTTCCTCCCTCATAAATTGTTTCATACCCTCTTTCCATTACAACTACATCTACAAAACTTTGTAAATCTGGAAAATCATCTGTTGTAAAATCCACATCGCTTGGTTGATTTGGGTCCTTTCCATAAGCTCTACGATGGACCATATTTAATTTTTCTATAGCCTCAGTTGAAGCATTATTGTTTACTCGTCCAACTGACTCTGCATAAATTAGGAGGACATCTGCATACCGATAGAATGGGTAATCATTTGCGCCATTTCCGATTCTTTCTGTGTCCATAAATTTATTGTTTAATTGCGTATTTGGGCCGAGTCCAAATTCCCACTCATAATAAAGCCCTTTTCGCAAATCTTCTTGATCCCATCCATTCCATCGTTCAGACAATAATTCTGTGTCCATGTAGCAAGCAAACAATCCACCACCGTTATAATATGGATCTGAAGGGTGATGTAAAAAATCAACAAAAAACCAACCTGACTCTTTACTATTTTTAATGTAAAAGATTTCTTCTGTGGTACTTATAAGTGTTGGGCCAAATAATTTCTGCCAATCATCAACTGTCTCCACACCAACCAATGAAAATTGGTTTGAATTAATAATTTCCTCCGACTTATTTACTGCTTCTTGATAATCGCCTCTTAAAAAGTAAATATGAGCTAATGCTGTTTTCGCTGCCCATTTGGTAGGTCTTCCAGCAACACTTGGGTTATCTGGAAGATGCTGTTCTGCATACTCTAGATCTTCAAAGATCAGAGAATAAATCTCTTCAGAAGAGCTGAGAGGGATTTCCGTCGCACTTATATTAGATTCTGTACGCAGAGGTAATTTACCAAAGTAGGGTATAATTGCCGCATATGAAAAGGCTCTCAAAAACCTTGCTTCAGATGTATATCTAATTATATCCGCTTCGCTTGCTTTTGTGGCATCAGGCGCATTAGCGATCACGAGATTTGCATTTCTAATCGAAAGATAAAACTCGTTCCACATTGAACCAACCCTAGCAATATTCGTATTGTCGAGTCCTTGGTAGTTATTTAAAACAGCATAACTACCTCTTCCAAGCTGAAAATCACTGTAGATTTCAGTTTGCCAAGGATATAAAGATCCGAAACAATTATTTGACCTTAATGGAGCAATAATTGCATTTACTGCAGTTTCCAAATCCGCAGCAGTATTATAAAATTGTTCAGAAACTATAGCTTTCGGCTCTTCTATCAATGCATCTTCACAAGATAAAAAAACGAGCAATACACTAATAATATATATAGATCTCTTCATTTTATTTTTATTTGATATTAAAAACCAGCTTTGATTCCAAAATTTATTGACTTGTTGACTGGGTAAGTATGATAGTCTAAGCCTTGATTTACTGAACTTGAGCCTCCAAGCGAATTTACTTCTGGATCCCAACGGGAGTAATTTGTTAAAGTGATTTGGTTCTTACCACCAACATAAACCTGGATGTACTCGATTCCTGACACACCGATTTTACCCAAAGGAATATTATATCCTAATTGAATATTTCTAAAACGTAAATAGGAGCCATCTTCAACATTACGGTCTGAAACCCTGACCTGGTTTGTACGACTTGGAATGGGATATTTAGCATTAGGATTATCTGGTGTCCAGTGATCATAAAGTACTTCCTTTGGCATGTTACCACCAAATCCCACGTCTAAGGTGTTGTTTAAGCCAGATAAATTGAAAATATCATTTCCCTGAACACCTTGAATAAATATAGTTAAATCAAAGTTTTTATAGGAAAGTATGGAATTCAAACCATAAATGAAATCTGGATTCGGATCCCCAATAATTGTTTTATCTCTTACATTAATAATTCCGTCGTTGTTTAAGTCTTTGTAATTACCAAGTCTACCATTTTCATCATAACCATCTTCTAAATACCCATAAAAAACAGAGAATGGCTCGCCTTCGCGAATTATGTTGAAATGATCATTTAAAAGTGTAACATTAATGAACGAGCCTAAGATGTCTTGGCCCTTTGATAGTTTCTCAACTTTGCTTCTATTGAATGATATATTGGCATCAACAGACCAAACCACTGGCCCAGTTAATAAATCCGAGCTTACTGCTAATTCTAGACCTCTATTAGAAATAACACCAACATTATCTATAGTTGTTCTAAAACCACCTGATGGAGGAAGAGGAACAGAGTTGAGCAAATCGCGTGTTTTTTTAATATAATAATCTGCTGTAAACCTTAACCTATTGTCTATAATACCTAGATCCAAACCAAAATTTGTTTGTTCTGTTGTTTCCCATTTAAGGTCTCCAGGAAGAGTTGTTCCTGGAGCGAAGTAAGTATGGTAACCTCCTCCTAAAACAGTTTGACCAGAATACAGATTGTTTAATGTGGCATAAGGTCCAATAGCTTGGCTCCCTGTAACTCCCCACCCGGCTCGGATTTTTAAATCGGAGATTTGTTCTACATCTTTAAGGAAATTTTCATTTGATAAACGCCAGGCCAATGAACTGGATGGAAAGTACCCCCATTTGTTACCAGTACTGTATTTAGATGATCCATCTGTTCTAAAATTAACCGTTGCTAGAAGTTTGTCATCATAATTATAAAATAAACGTCCTAATCCAGAAAGTATAGTAGATAGAGAGTATCCTGATCCTGGTATTCCGGGAACGGATGATGCACCAAGATTGCTTGTTTCTAATACATCGCTTAGAAAATTTGTTCCACTTCCTGATAATGAAGTGGATAGGAAATCCTGATACGTAAATCCAGTAAGTACAGAAAAATGATGTTTACCTACTGATTTTGAGTAAGTAATAGTGTTTTCATTTAGTAGACTTCGAAATTGTGTAGTACTTACACTTGCAAAGGCGCTTGTTCCAATATAATTGTTTGTACGAAAGTAATCATTTCTATTGTCAGTATTTTCAATTCCCCCCATGATCTTGATGGTTAAATTTTCTATTGGGGTATATTCAACACTTGCATTTGCTAAAATGTTATTTGATTTTGAAGTTGACTTTGTTTCGTAAATCATTAATCCAGGATTATTAATTTCCGGTGACCAATGATAGATTGTCTTTAAATTTCTCCAAGTCCCATCATCATTTTTAGGAGTAACAGTAGGGAAAGGATACAATGACCCTGAAATTAGAGATGTTCCTCGACCACCCCCACTACTACTTTGATTCATTCTTTCAATGTTTGCCAGAGTGATATTTGCGGAAACACGAACTTTTTCATTTAATTTGTGGGATAAATTTGTTCGAAAAGAATAACGATCATATCCGCTATTTTCTATTATTCCAGCCTCATTGTAAATACTTCCGGATATAGAATATTGTGTTGTTTCATTTCCTCCCTGAATTGTAGCATTATGATTTTGTAGTGGGGCATTTTTCTGAAAAACGAAATCTTGCCAATCAAAACCTTCCCCGAAAGAATTAACCTCTTCTTCGGTAAAAGCACTACCCCAGCCATCATTTTCAGCAACAATATTATAGAATTGGGCATATTCTTTTGCATTCATCATATCCATTTTTTTTCTAATAGATTGAAGGGCAAAATTTGACTCAAAAACAACTGATGTTTTGCCTGATTTACCACTTTTAGTAGTGATTAAGACAACTCCATTTGCTCCACGAGATCCATAAATTGCTGTTGCTGAAGCATCTTTTAAAATCTCAATGGATTCAACATCAAGATTATTTAATATTGTTGGATTACTCCCTGAAATTGGAAAACCATCTATTACATATAAAGGCTCATTACCTCCCTGAATGGAGCTAGTCCCCCTGATTCTTACACTCATACTACCACCAGGTTCACCACTATTTTGGGTAACTTGAACCCCTGCGGCCCTTCCAGTAAGTGCTTGTAATATATTAGTTGTAGGGAATGCATTTAGATCGTCACTATTAACTGAACTAATAGAACCCGTTAAATCACTTTTCTTTTGAGTTCCATATCCAACCACTACTACTTCGCCCAAAGAAGCCATATCTTCGCTTAAGACAATATTGATGACACTCCGGGTGCCAACTTCAACAGTTTGACTAGCGAAACCTATAAACGAAAAGACGAGTTTTGACTCCTCCGGAACAGGTAATGAATATTTACCATCAATATCGGTGGCAGTGCCTATGGAGGATCCCAGAACAGATACCGTAACTCCCGGAATAGGCTGTCCATTTTCGTCAGTTACGGTTCCGCTTACTGTTATGGGGTCAGGAGAGGAAATTAAGACTTTCCCATTTCCTTCCTTTTTTAGCACATCTATGCCATGGTTGATTTGCCGAAAAGATAATTCCGTCTGAAGGGATACCTCTTTTAGGAAGTCCATTACGGAGCCTTCCTTTTTGGCAAAGCTAAGGTCCAGATTCCTTTTCATGTCTCTGTTTTCAAATGAAAACTTAAAAGGTGTCTGTCGCTGCACTTCCCTAAAAAAACGATCAAGAGTCAATTGATCCGCTGTTAAAGTGACCCTGACCTCTTCAATGGTTTTGTATTGCCCATTTGCATTCATGGCAATAACCAGATTTAGCATAAGGGTCTGTAATACGAAACCATATAGGAAACTTTTTGACAACATAATGATTGTCTTTAGTAATTTATTTTTCATAATTTTACCTAGGTTTATTAAATATTCGATTTTGGTAAGCCCAGCCTGCCAGGGGTGCATTCCCCAATGATTCCCATGGACAGGTTGTTTAAGATGCCGTGTAGGAGCAAGCTCCTATACGGTTTTTTTATGAACTGTCTTCATGTTTCATATGATCAGAATTTTATGATTGCTTCTTTATCCTTAATCCGATAATCAAAACCCTTGATATAGGACATACTTTCCAGCACTTCCTCAAGCGTTTGTTGAGGATAGGTACCGGAAAACTCCCAAACTATCCCCTCGGCGTTTTGTAATTTGATTTTAACCCCAAACCATTCTTCCAGCGCAGCCTTTACTTGAGGTAATGTGGATTTATGGAACTTTAAAATTCCTTCTTTCCATGCCAATATATCGTTAGCATCAAATACTTTTACATCGTAGGTTCCCTTTGCACTATTATAATCAAGCATCTCTCCCGGAGATAAGGAGGTTTGGGTGAGAGAAGTGCTTACTTTAACTTTTCCACTTACGAGTGACACCTTAATGTTACCTGGGACTTTAGCATTGATATTGAAGCTGGTACCAAGAACGATAGTTGTCAATCCATTCGTACTTACTTTAAAAGGCCTTAAACTATCTCTCTTGACTTCAAAATAAGCCTCACCCTTTAAATAGACGATCCGTTCGCTATTGGAGAATTTTTTTGGAAATTCTATTTGGCTGGAGGAATTTACCCATACTTTGGTTCCGTCCCCTAAGGTCAATTGTAATTTCTCTCCCGGACCGGTATACTTAAAGACGGTATCAACTGTTTCCAATTCCTCTTCGGCAATAAAATTAATTGTGAAGATGGGGCCAAATGATCCGGCTATTGCTAAGGTGATCAAGAGAATGGCCGCCACTCTATTCATTTGTCCCAGTCTATTCCATAAAGATCGGTATCCTAATTTCTTTTCCTTATTTTCTTTAACTTCGGGTCGATTAGCCTTTTTTTTCCGTTGCCTAAGTACTTCTTGAAGTACCTCCTGCTTTAACCCTGTAGGGGAATGTGGAGGTTGAAATGTGGTGCTCAGCAACAACTCTTTTGCCAATTGCATGGTTGGCAATTGTTCCGGATTGGCCTTGCGCCATTGGTCCCAATAGGAATTTAGTTCTTTATCAGGCTTTTTAACCCACCTGACAAACTCCGGATGGGTTAAAAAGTCTTCGATATTGTTCAATGTATTCACAGATAAATAAATATAGGTGCTTAGTTTCTTCTAGATAATTATGGACAAACAGAAATGACTAAATACATTTTCTTAAGTATTGCATGGCCTTATACATCAAATTTCTGGTGGCTTGTTGACTTTCCAAGCCCATCATTTCCTGGATCTGCCTATAAGTAAATCCTTCATAAAAACTGTAATAGATAATTTCTCTTTGTCTGGGACTCAACCCGGCCACAGCAATATTTAACTTAGTAATTTTCTCTTCGCTCAATTGCCGGTCTATCAGTTGGGCTTCATAAGATAGGGTAAATTGGAATCCCATTGGCAAGACTTCAAGGGGTTCCCTTTTACTCGGCCATTTGGTCACTTCCTTTATAAGTTTTCTTTTCAGGCATTTAAAGAGGTAGAACTTTATGGCATCTGTTGCACCAAGATTTCTCCTTCTTTCTCTGAGCTCTACAAATAAATCCTGTAAGGTATCTTTCACCAAATTTGCGTCTGATACAATGCTGAATCCATAGGCATACAGTATCTCAAAATAGGATTCATAAATAAAGATAAATGCTGATTCATTGCCCTGCCTGAACGCATCCCATGCAGCAGTTTCTGAAGAAAAAATTGAACTGGTTAACGAGGAATTACGCTCTTCCTTGGCTAAGTAGACCGGTGAGATTCTCTTTTCAGGCATTTTGGGTTATTCTTTTCAGTTAATCGTCATTAAAAGAATTCAAAATTAGACTAAAATGTAAAGCCTGGTCTTTTATTGACAATATCCTATTTGGGTATATAAATATAAAGCAGAATAATCTATAAATGTAACCTTCCTTTTTTGTAATTTTTTAGCTATATGAATTAAATTATTGATAATCAGCGTATTTAATTTCAATTAGCGTTTTAATAATATTCTTTTCTTGGGATTGGAAGGTGATATTCTATGCTTGAAACCATGCAAAAGCATATGAACGCAGTTGAATTAAATTCTATTTAAACCTCAAATTAATTAAATATATAGTTTAATAAAACTCTTAGTAAAAAATATTGTAATTTTATGCCAATGGTTCATTTTTTAAAAAGTTTTATAGGCATAGAAAAAATCTTTTAACTTTTTTTCTATTAAAGAGGATAACTTTTCTATGTTTTTGTCTCCTTTAATTGAAACACTTTACTATGTGTAAGCGAGATTATAAGATAGCCGACTTTGTTTTGGACCCGGAATTTCAAAAATGGGTGCTTAACCCTGATGCCCAAACGAAAAAATATTGGGAAAAATACCTGAATGAAAACCCAAAAAAAGAGGAGGACATTGCTATTGCAATAAAAATAGTAGCAAATATGTCAAGAAATTCTTCTAAGGTATCTTCTGATAAAATTGAAGAAACTTGGAGTAATATAGAACAGGCTATTGGAAAAACGGTGGTTAAGGAAAAAAATAAAAATACTGTTCCTTTGAACGCTGTTAGCACTGTTCTCAAGTTTAGAGATAAGAGAACTAAAAACACTAGGGTAATTTCTCAATTTTACCGTTTGGTTGGAATTTTAGCCATCATTTTTTTTCTGGCAATTTTGGTTAATATTTATCTACCTAGTGTGAATGATACGGAAATTGTAGAGGAGGTGGAAATGCTTGAACATTATGCCCCTCCCGGAGTCAAGGCCAACCTATCCCTTCAGGATGGCTCCAAAGTGATACTAAACTCCGGAAGTACCTTAAGATATATAAAAAATTTCGAAAGTAATCGACGTGTATTGGAACTCACAGGGGAAGCCTATTTCGAAGTGGCGGAAGACACATCGAGGCCATTTAGTGTAAAAACCGGGGCAGTGACAACCACAGCACTTGGAACAACCTTCCATATTTCCTCCTATGACGATGAACCACTGGATATCGCTTTAATATCAGGTAAAGTGGCTGTAGATATTAAATTAAATGAATCCCGACGCCTCAATCTTGAAAAAGGACAAGGCTTGGAAATAGACCTTTCTAAGGATGAGATTAAAAGTTTATCCTTTGATTCCGAAAAGTTACTTGGATGGACAAGAAAGGTGATCATTTTTGATGAAGTGTCTATGTTTGAAATAAAGAGAGTTCTTGAAAATTGGTATGGAGTAAATATTGATTTTATTAATCGTCCAGCTTCAGATTTAGAAATATCAGGCAGGTTTAAGGACCAGAGTTTAGAGAATGTTCTTGAAGGATTAAGTCATTCTGCAAGGTTTGAATACAAATTAGAAAAAAATAAAGCGACTTTAAAGTTCCACTAAATTTAGTATGCCTATGTAATGTCTAAAATTTAAAAAAGGCCATAAATGCGCCAACATTTATGACCTTCAATGAAACCGGAACTAGGACTGCCATCCTTTTTCCGAAAATGTTTATTTAATCGAATTTCTAAACAAACGATGTAAAGATATGAATAAATGCCTACTTAAGCATGTTATCTACATGACCAAATTATTTACAATAGCCTTCACTCTTCAGTGTTTGAGCATGAGTTTCCTTCTAGCTTTTAATGGAAATGCCCAAGTTAAAAGCATAGAGGAGGTATCCGTATACCTTTCTTTAAGAGATGTAAAGGTAAAAGAAGCCTTTAAAAGGTTAGAAAAGCTAACGGATTACAATTTTGTTTTCGCCTCTAGGGAAATCGAGAACAGTCAGTTAATCAATGTAGAAAGTAAAGGAGAAAGCCTTTACTTTCTATTGTCTGCCATTGCTGCTCAAACGGATCTCAGTTTCAAACAGGTAAATAGCAACATCCATGTTAAGAAAATGGACCATAAAACGGCTCTAGTTGAAGAAGTTTTGGAACAAATAATTGTTAAGGGCGTCGTGACAGATGAAAATGGCGATCCTTTACCCGGGGCAACAGTAACAATTGCTAATAGCTCAAATGGAACTGTTACAGATTTAGATGGAAATTTCTCAATTGAGGTTGAAGAAGGAGCTACTCTGGTGATTTCATTTATTGGTTTCAAAACTAAGAATGTATCTATAGCCAACCAAACCCAATTTAACATTATCATGGAGCCAGACAATAACGATCTAGAAGAGGTGGTTGTGGTTGGTTATGGAACGGTCAAAAAGAGTGATTTAACAGGCTCAGTATCGAGTGTAAAATCAGACGAAATTAATGCTTTCCCAACATCGAATGTTATGCAAGCGATGGCTGGTAGAGCAGCAGGGGTTCAAATTATCCAGAATAGTGGTGCTCCCGGAGCTGGTATTAGTGTTAGAATTCGGGGTACTAATTCCATCCAAGGGGGCAATGAACCATTATACGTGGTCGATGGATTTCCTTTTTCGGGTAACCCTACAAATTTAAACAACTTTGATATTGAAAGTATAGAAGTTTTAAAAGATGCTTCTGCAACGGCTATATATGGCTCCAGAGGAGCCAACGGAGTTGTGCTGATTACCACCAAGCAAGGAAAAGAAGGTACTTCTAAAGTTGATTTCGAAACAAGTTATAGTACACAATCCATTCGCAATACTTTGGACCTAATGAATGGCAGTGAGTATGCTCAAATCCAGAATATTCAAGCTACCAATGATAATATTCCTTTGTATTTTACTGAACAGGAGGTTGCTAATTTTGGTCAGGGGTTTGATTGGCAAAATTTAATTTTTACTAAGGCTCCGATATTGTCCACATCTTTAAATGTTAGTGGAGGAAGTCCTAAAACTAAATATTCTATTTCGGGAAGTTTTTTTGGTCAGGATGGTATAATTAAAGGAAGTGATTACGATAGGTACTCCCTTAGAGCAAACATCAATCATACTGTTAGTGATAAGATAGCTTTACTTTTTAATAGTAACCTTACCCACCTTAAAACGGAAAGAAGGGACAGTGGAGGGGGTTCACGTGGTAATTCTATGATTGGGGCTGCATTGTCTGCTGCACCAATCTCTCAACCTTATAATGAAGATGGTAGTTATAATGTATTAGGAAATGAATATCCATTTATTGCTCCAGATATTATCAATCCGCTCAATTTCCTCAATGAACAGATGAGTATTGTGAAGGCAAATATTGTTTTGACCAATATGGCTTTTGTATACAAACCCATTCCAGATCTGACATTAAAAATTTCTGGAGGAATTGAAAACAGAGATGACAGAACGGATGCTTACACCTCTAGAAATTTCTTTAACTCTGATGGTAGAGCGAGTGTAAATACAAGTCAATTTAGAAGTCTTTTAAGTGAAAACACCCTAAGTTATGACAAAACCTTTGCGAGCAAGCACCAATTAAATGCCTTGCTTGGATTTACTTACCAAGATTTTACCTCTACTTATTTAAGTGGAAGCGGGGTTGGGTTTTTAAGTGACTCCTTTGAAACCTACAGTCTTCAGGCGGCAAGTACACCGGGAATTCCGAGCAGCGGGTATTCAAATTCTGTATTGATTTCCTATCTAGGTAGGGTTAATTACACATTTGACGACAGGTTTTTATTCACTTTTAGTTTTAGGACGGATGGCTCTTCCAAGTATAGTCCAGGAAACAAATGGGGTTATTTTCCGTCAGGAGCCTTTGCTTACCGCGTATTCAAGGAGTCATTTGTTGAAAATAGTAACTGGCTTTCAGATTTAAAGGTTAGAACTAGTTGGGGGCTTACCGGTAGTCAGGCAATTTCTCCTTATGCAACGCTGAACCAATTAAGCCCTGGAAATACAGTATTTCAAAATAGTTTATTCAACACTTTTGCACCTAGTACAGTCTTGCCTGGCAACTTAAAATGGGAAACCACTGAGCAAATTGATGTTGGAATAGATATTGGGTTTATGGATGACAGAATTTTGTTTAATGCAGATTATTATATTAAAAATACCCGTGACTTACTTAATACAGTTAGGCTTCCAAGTTCTTTAGGATTCACTACTACAATACAAAACGTTGGAAAGGTTCAAAATAAAGGAGTGGAGTTCAGTTTGGATGGAAAAGTTATGACAGGTGACTTTAAATGGGACGTTTTTGGTAATATTTCCTTTAACAAAAATAAGGTAGTAAGCCTACATAATGGCGAGGATATATTAGGCGCCTATGTTAGTGTGTTGGTAGTTGGTGATAATGTTACCATCCTTAGAGAAGGAAGACCTATAGGTCAATTTTGGGGCTATCAGGAAGATGGTTATGATGAAAATGGTAACATCAATTTTGTCGATCAAGATGACAATGGTATCATTAACGAAAATGATAAAACTTATATTGGTGATCCTAACCCTGATTTTATCTATGGGTTTAATTCCACTATGAATTACAAAAACTTTGAATTTAGTTTTTTCCTTCAAGGGTCCCATGGAAATGATATTTTTAATGTAAGTTCAATTACCAGCTCAATGGATTTTGGGCAGGGTATGAACATGCCAAAAGAAGTCTTGTATGATCACTGGACACCTGAAAATACTACTGCTAAATACCCTTTGATCAGCAGAAATACCGAGGTTAGAGTTTCAGATAGGTTTATTGAAGATGGGGCTTATTTAAGGTTTAAAAATATTCAGCTGGCCTACAACCTACCTGCTTCTCTTCTGTTCAAAAAATCACTTAATAGCGCGCAGGTTTATGTGAGTGCTCAAAATTTCATCACTTTGACTGGTTACTCTTGGTGGGACCCTGAAGTTAATTCCAGGGGTGCAGGTACCCAACTAGGAATAGACCATTATAGTTATCCTATTCCTAAATCCCTCACAATGGGGGTAAGATTGGGTTTTTAAACAGGATAGTGAAAACAATATTCAACCAAAAGTGAAAAAAGATGAAAAGGATAACAACCATACAATTATATATTCTTCCGGTATTCCTCTTGTTATTAATAAGTTGTGAGGACTTATTACTGGAACAACCTAAAACTGTTGCTGTAGAAAACTTTTACAATACGGCTGAGGAAGTAGAGACCGCTGTAAATGCGATTTATTCACCTTTGCGTTCTACCAGAGCAGAGCAGATTGCCATATTAGATGCACATACAGATTGGGGATATGGTAGAGGAAGCCGTGCCCAATACAACGATTTTTCCGGGTTAAATGCTACAAATATCAATACGGCAGGATCCAGATGGAATTCTTTCTATCAAGCCATAAGAAATGCCAATTTGGTCATTTATAATGCGCCAAATGGGAATGATATTAGTGAAGAAGAGATCAATTATTTTATTGCTGAAGCAAAGTTTCTTAGAGCATTGAGTTATTTTGACCTGGTAAGAAATTGGGCCGGTGTACCCTTAAGAACAGAGGATAATATGTTGGAAATTGACTTGCCAAAAAGTTCTGTTAGTGATGTTTATGATTTAATCTTATCAGACCTTGAATATGCTGAAATGCACCTTAATGCTACTGCTAGCCTGATTGGAAGGCCAACAATATATGCTGCCAAAACTTTACTGGCTGATGTTCATTTGACCTTAGGCAATTATGATAAGGCAATGGCGAAAAGCAAAGAAGTTATTGATTCAAACAATCATTCTTTGGTAGAAATAAATGAAGCCAATGACATCCGTACCGATATTTTCGGTTCGGATCTGGTTACTAGCACAGAAGAAGTATTTTATTTTAAATATTCAAGGGAAATTGGACAGGGAAACTTCATGTTATTTATATTGAATCATCCTAGTACCGGTTATTTTAATTTTGGAGGGGCTTACGCGCATTATAGCGATGCTTCTAACCCTTTCTATATCAATTGGGAGGATGGTGATTTAAGAAAAGAACTTTGGGACAAAGTTGATTTTGGCTTGGGACCAAATACCTTGGTAAGTAATAAGTACATGGAGCTGGATGCTGTTGGAAGGAGTGATGGAGGAAATGATTTGCCAATATATAGGTATGCTGAAGTACTTTTAATTTTTGCTGAATCTTCAGCTAGAAATGCCAATGCAGTAACTCCTGAAGCCTTAGAAGCCTTAAATAAAATAAAAAGAAGAGCTTATGGCTTAGCCATTGATTCACCATCGGAAGTTGATTATTCTTTCTCCTCGGGTGAAATTACAGAATTCCTTGATGCCTTATTACAAGAAAGAGCTTACGAGTTTATCTTCGAAGGTAAGCGTTGGTTAGATTTGAAAAGGGTAGGAAGAGCACAGGAAATGGTAATGAAAAATAAAGGCATAACCATAGCAGACGCCCATTATTTATGGCCAATTCCATTATCCGAGTTGAACTTTAATGGGGCTCTGGATCCGGATACGGATCAAAATCCGGGTTATTAACCAGTTTAATAAATAAGATAACCAAGCCGAATGTTATTGAAGCTATTAATTTAATGGATGGAGAACATTCTAAAAAGGCGATGACATATTTTGATAGTGGATTATTTAAATAATTCGGATTGGTAATAAAAAAGAATTATGAAAAGAAGAGATATGATAGCCACCATGGGAACACTTTCCCTAGGTGTGGCTACTTCACCCTTTGCAAAAGGAGATGTATTAAAGGAACCTTACAAGGTTGTTCAAAAAAATATAATAACGGATATTGTAGTAGTAGGAGGTGGTACCGCTGGTGCAGTGGCAGCGATTCAAGCTGGCCGAGAAGGTCAAAAAGTAACCCTAATCGAGTGCGTTAGCCAGCTTGGTGGTACCACTACTACCGCTGGAGTGGCTTTTCCTGGTATTTTCTTTGCTTGGGGGAAGCAGATTATTGGTGGTATCGGTTGGGAAATGGTACAGGAAGCTGTGGCTTTAAATGGAGATACTTTACCCAATTTTTCTGTCCCTCACGGCCGATGGCATTGGAAACATCAAGTGAGATTAAACGGTCCTCTGTATTCCATATTAATAGAACAAAAATGCGTAGAAGCTGGAGTTGATTTGCGCTATTATGAAACACCTACTAGGATAGCGTTTAAGAATGGATTCTGGGAAATGGAGACCGTTGGTAAAGGGATTACTACCAAAATAAAATGCAAGCAAATCATTGATTGTTCAGGGAACGCAATTGCTGCAAATATTGCTGGTTTTGACCTGTTAAGAGAATCTGAAACTCAGCCAGGAACCCTAATATTTAGGTTGGGAGGCTATGACATGGAAGCCTTGGATTTGGATATGATTAAAAGGGAATATGAAGAGGCTATAGATCGTGGACAATTGGTCAGAGAAGAGTTTCGAGGCAATATAGTTGGCCTTCTAAGTACCAAAGGTGATAATATTCAACATATTAGAGGCGCAGACTCCACAACCTCTGAGTCTCATACTGTCGCTAATATTCAAGCAAGAAGTTCACTTCTAAAGCACCTAAAATTTTTAAGGGGCTTGCCTGGGTGCGAGAATATTGTTATTGAGGACATGCGCACAGAAATCGGTATCAGGGAAACTTATAGGATAGATGGTTTGTATCAAATCACACACGAGGATTATACTTCAGGAAAAGTATTTGAGGATTCACTTTCTTATTCTTATTACCCGATAGATTTGCATATAATAGAACATGGTGTTACTCCAAAACAACTAAGTGATGGGGTGGTTGCAACTGTACCTTTAAGGGCTTTGATTCCCAAAAACAGCAAGAACTTTATGGTTGCCGGCAGGTGTTTGTCTAGTGACAGGTTAGCCAATTCTGCCCTGAGGGTTCAAGCCTCAAGTATGGGCATGGGGCAGGTTGCAGGAGCAACAGCATCGGTTGCATGCCGACGAAATGTTTCTCCTGCTGATGTTTCATTGGAAGAGGTAAGACAAATTTTAAGAAATCATGGTGCCATTGTTCCCACTGTAGCATCTTAGAAAGCTAATAAAATCGATGTTTAAAGTCACAAAGCAACATTTTCTAATAATTATTGCTGCGTTCATTATTGGTATGGTTCCCGTTTCCAATACGGGAACCATACATTACTTCCAAGACAAAACATTAACAATTGAGACTGTTAAAGTTGATAAAAGACTAATTGATTTTGAAGAGGAGATCTCAATGGACACGCTTTATGGACATTTATCCGTTCAAGGCGATCCGGTATTTTACTCTCGAAATGTCGTCACAAGTGTTTGCTTTGATGGAGAATGTAGGTTACTTGATGTAATTGTATATTGGAACCCTACAGGAAGGTATTTAGGTTTTGAATTGCCTGAAAAAGAATACCTTAGTAAACATGATCATGAACCATTTACAGCGGAAGAGTATATCAAACTCCATTCATTACTAGCAGATCCATTTCTTCCTTTGGGAGAATATTCCTACAATGAGATTGTGATGGAAGGATCTAAAGAAGAATATTCTGATAGCCAATATGAGGTAAAAGAGATTGATGCTGTGTCGAGTGCTACCTCTAAATTTATTCTTGACTATGTGGTTGAAGGTGCTGCTTTCACAACTTACAAATTATGGCACTTGATATATGGACCAACCAATGGAGTGATTAAAGAATGGACTACTGAAAATTTTGATGCTAATTATATTACACTTCTATTAGAAAGTGAAAATCTTTCAGATATTCTATGGACTCTGGAGCAATTGGAAGGAAAGCTTGATCAATACCCAAAAATAAACCCATTGATTTTTGAGTTTATAAAAAGCAGTGAATATAGTCTCTCTGAAAAAGCCATACAAACTATTAATCCACAGAATTTATCTTCCCAATCTTTCCAAATGGATCTGATCGCCCTATTTCCGCAAATGGATAGTGGTAAAAAGAAATGGATACTAGATTTGTTTAAAGAAGCTCCTAATGTTCACCCGGAAACAAAAACCTTTTTTAATGAGTCGATTCTTGACTTAGAAGTTCCTTTAATTGTGTTACTCCTAGAGGTATATCAAAAACAGAAAATGTACGATGCCACCAGTTTGGAAAAAGTTCGTTTGTTGAGCAATTCTGATAACAACTATTTGGCTCAAAAGGCAAAGCAATTTTTAGAAAATGTTCCGAATCCTTAGCAATAAAATTTCATATTATAATTTTCTCAATGAGTACAATAACCTAAGTATGCTGTATTCATGCTATTCCCCAGACAAACGCACTTTTATTTCCCCTTTATTTTCTTCTAAAACCCACGAAGGAATTCTTAGCTCAATTCTTTTTAGGTTTTCAATTTGCTTATCCAATTGGAGCGGAGCCGGATCAAGTGAGACAATAGACAAGTTAAACTCAGGATGGGATAGGTTTTCCAACTTGAGGGTTTTGCCATCCTGAGTCAAAACAGCTCCACCATCTACTAACTCAATATCGGCCTGCGTCATAAGTTGCCAGGTGATCAATTTTGTAGCATCGTTGGTTTCAATTTGGTCTTCGATGATAATTGATCTTGGGCTATCTTTAATAAACTTCCTAGCGGCGCTTTTAAGTTGACCTGCAAAAGTCGGCGTAAGGTCAAAAGTGGCTTCAGGTTTTTTCCCACCTTTAAAGTCTACCAAAGTTGCCAAACCATCAACTATGTGCCGCTTATTATCTACCGAGATTGTACTATGTCCAAAATTATTCTTTGAAAGTAATTTCCATCTGTCACATTCCTGACACCTATTCCATAAATCGAAACCGGCTCTCGACAGCACCCCATAGCTCTGGTTGCCCGGGTCGATCACCCATCGAACACCATTTAATTCAAAAATAAAAGAACCGGCATCCATATTTCCATGGCTTATCGATCCTCGCCCCCCTTTTCCGCCAAAATAATACCCTTCTTTATTCTCCCCCTGACCGGTAAAAATCACAATTGGGTTTGCTCCTTCACCTTTCCAGGCACTTTGAACAAGTCCTGATTCCTTTTCTTCGAACTGTGCTGTCCAAACCAAGCCTGCTCCTGCCAGGCGAGAGATTTTCCCTATCTCATCAGGAGTTTGCATAAATCTTTTAGTATTCAAGTAGTTTCTATCTCCTGTTTTGGAGGCAAACCAACTCAAGGTAAAATCGGTATATAGCTCCGGTACATCCGGACTATCTGCATAATTGTATAATAGTTTGGAAGGTGCTGTGGTTAAAAGTCCGAAATTTGCGCTCTCTTTAAAGCCCGGATAGTCACCTATTCCAAAATCTGTTCCAAAAGCGCTCTCAAGCATCGCTGCAGTTACTGCTGAAAACATTGTCCCATAACCCCAGTAGGTAGCGCCTTCAGGATAAGCACCATCAGGGGCATATGCTGCAAGTGCATGGTTCATGCCTTCAATTGATCTTTTCATGGTTTTTGCTGCCAATTCCGGGTTTTCCTCAGCAATGGCTATGGAGGCTGCAATCATTCCCGCATTACAAACCTGATTCCAGTTATTGGTACCATTGACCCACCTAGGGGTCTCCCCATTTTCAGGCCAACTAGGCATAATACCCTTTTCTATCAATGACTTTTTCGCCAAAGAGATGGTTGATTTGGGTAATTTCCCTGCGGTCCAGTCTAGTGCCAGAGCAATGGCCAATGACATTTCTCCTACATCAAGAAAATGCTTTGGGTTCCAAGTAGGGAAATTACAGGCAGCAATCACTTCTTCATTTAACCTTTTCAAAATATCAGGATTCTTTTCTACGAAATAGACCATTCCTAACATGTTTATTCGATAAAGGAAATCTCTAGAAATACCAAGCTGGTTTTGTTGAGATCGGGGATTATCTGGGATGTCAACTGTAATTAAATCCAATGCCAGTACTGATGCCGCATTGTATTTGATGGCTTGATAAATATGCTGAATAAGGGGATCGGTTTGAAGCTTTTCTCTTAGCCTTTTTTCAGTTGCTTGATTTAAAACTAATCTAGGTTGGGCTTTCTGAAGATTCTTTTTCAGATACGGTACCGATATAGGGTTATTGAGTTGATACGATTGATTAGCATTGTTTTGTGACAGCTGAGCATAAGCCAGGTCGCTCCTTAATGTAACCATAAGAAGGCTTATTATAAACAACAATTGATGTAAATATTTCAAGACAGTTATGCTTAAATAGTTGTATAATTCAAGAAAGATTCCTTACCCAAAAAGGAATTCTATGAACATTAATAGAATTGAACGGATAGCTTCACCTTACTATTGGTTCTAAATACTAATCTATATCCCCAAAAAACTCCTCTAAGTCCAGTTTAAACCCTTGGATCACCTTTGACTCTGCCACATCTCCGGAGGTAAGCAAAAGGGAGGGGACATATTTTCCGTTAGAAAGACTATAGATTAACAAATCCTGGGTTTCAGCATGTATGATCCAATATTCCTGAACTCCATTGGACTCATAAAGCTTAAACTTATGCTTCAATTCGGTTTTACTGTTGCTAGGGGATAGGATTTCCACAATCAAGTCTGGGGCTCCTATGCAGCCTCTGTCATCCAATTTTTCCCGATCACAAATCACGCAGATATCCGGCTGAACCACATCATGTATAAAATGATCTGCTCTGGATGCTTTTGGAAAACGCACATCGAAGGGTGCATCGTAAACTTGACATGATTTGTCTTCCAAAAAGTAATAGAGTTTAGCAGCCAACTTTATTGAAATTTGCTGATGGATACGTTTTGGGGCAACAGCTGCTTTTTTAAAGGCTTTCCCTTTGATCAGTTCGACCACTTCCTCCATCTGCCATTTCAGGTAATCGGCATAGGAATAATTCCCATATTCCAAATCCGGTTCATTGACATTATCCGGTTTTTTGACTTCCATACTATAAATATACTGATTTTAGGACTATTTTAGAGATAGTGTATTCTAAATTATGGGTTAAAGTATGCTTGAACCTTGAGACCAAAAGAAAATCAAGGAAAAAAGGTACCCGAAGAAAAAAATGGATTTTAGAGAGACTGGAAATATTTGTGCTTATTGTCTTTGAAGGTAGCGTTGATCTTTCAGTTAAATATCTTCGGTTAAATAATCGATAGAATTTTGGTGATTCAGGGTGCGTTCATTGGTTTACATCTTCCTCAAACATCAATGCTAAATTATTCATCCATAAGAATTAAAATTAAATTCTAATATGGACAAAAATCTAATTATATACTATTACCTTTTATTTTGAAAAAAAATTGATCATGATTAGCAGAAGAAAAGTAATAAATATTTTATCAAGCCTGCCATTTGGAGGTCTGTTTTTAGGAGCACTTCTGGGTACAAATAGTGCCAGGTCAATGCCTACCACTACTGTGTCCCCAAGTAAAAAGGCTCTTGGCAAAAGCATATATGACTCGATTGGAGTACGGCCACTGATTAATGCCCGAGGCACTGTTACTGTCGTTGGTGCAACTCGGGTCTTGCCTGAAGTACAGGTGGCGATGGACGAAGCGGTGAAGGACTTTGTTCAAATTGATGAACTGATGAATGGAGTAGGGCTTCGTCTAGCAGAAATAACAGGGGCGGAATGGGGCGTGGTTTCTTCCGGTGCCTCTGCTGCTATAACTATTGCGACAGCCGGTTGTGTGACAGGAGGCGACCCTGATAAGATTTGGCAAATCCCCAATCTGGATGGAATGAAGGATGAAGTGATTATTCCTTCATATTCTCGATCGGCCTATGATGCTGCAGCAAAGGCGGTGGGAGTGAGAATGATAGAGGTAAATAGCCCAGAAGAATTAAAAGCTGCACTTGGTCCCCGAACAGCTATGATTATGGTCTTAGCAAGTGGTGCATCTGAGGACGGGCCTCTCTCACTGATAATAATCTCGGCTCTGGCCAAGCCACTTAACGTGCCAATCCTTGTGGATGCAGCGGCTGAGGGACTAGAAGTCCCGAATCCACATATAGCCCAAGGGGCAGATATGGTTGCTTATAGTGGAGGTAAATATTTACGAGGTCCACAATGTGCCGGCTTATTGATAGGACGCAAAGACTTGGTCCAAGCTTCTTGGATCACAAGTGCGCCCCACCATGGTTTTGGACGTGGGTTTAAGGTGGGACGAGAGGAGATAATGGGGATGCTGACAGCAGTAGAAATGTGGAAAAAACGGGATCATGCAGAAGAGTGGAGGATGTGGATTTCGTGGGCCAATTACATCTCCGATCGTCTGGAACAGGTTCCCGGGGTGAAGACAGAGATTCTTCTCCCAAAAGGAAGATCTAATCGATCACCTTCTCTTCAAGTAAATTGGGATATTTCTTTAATTCCACTTACAGGTCAAGATGTTGAAGAACTTTTGTGGGAAAACAATCCCCGAATTGCTGTCAGCGGTGCTGGGAGTTACCTTCCTTTCCCTCCAAATAGGGAGCCTAACATAAGGATTAATCCTTCCCAACTTATGGCAGGCGAGGAGAAGGTAATTGCCAAAAGCGTTTATGACTTGCTTTCCAATCCACCAAAGGTGCAAAAGCCTAGTGGTCCTGCTGCTTTTAACTTAAGTGGCCTTTGGGACTTAGAGATACAATTCGTCGCGAGCATTGTGAACCAAACTTTCATGCTTGAACAAAGAGGAAATGAAATTTTTGGTACCCACCATGCTAGTTTCGGACCTCGTGAGCTAACAGGTACGCTTCATGGTAATGATATTTTGATACGAAGTTCTTATACAAAGCAAGGTGTGCGCCTTAATTTTCAATTTACAGGAGTAGCAAATAACAATAATATGAACGGTATATTGAGTTTGGGTGAATACGGCAGGGCAGAATGGAAAGCAAAACGGAGAAAATATTAAAATCCAGCAGTTTTGTAGAAAGTGGTTAATACTAAAGGAATTAATTATGGAAGGAGTCATGGTGAAATATTTCCTAAATTACTTCCATAAAAAATTTGGTGCTTTGTTTTTATTTCTTTTAAGTCATGCTACTATGAAGCAGGAGAAAATTTGTAATTGAAGCAGTCTTTTTATTTAACTTCATTATTGCCGGGATAAGTATGGGTAATAGTTTTAAGTAAAGTTTTCTAATTGAACACAAGGTTTAGCCTCCTCATTACCCTAAGTTCTTTACATCAGATTGGTATAGCAACTTCCGGTAATGAATTAGCAAAAATATGTATCTAAATTTCTTTTGCCTCATTTCAAATTAGTAAATTAGTGGTTCATCATTTACCCAATAGAAAAATGAAAATAGCCGTAGTTGCACTACTATTTTTCACACTTTTTGCATGCTCTGAGTCTAGAAACGAAGAATTTCTGTTTAAATCCATACCATCGGAAATTTCTGATCTTAATTTTATAAATGAATTAAAGGAGTCTGCTAATTTAAGTATTCTCTATTACCTCTATTTCTACAATGGTGGTGGTGTGGCCATAGGGGATATCAATAATGATGGCCTTCAAGACATTTATCTAACCGGAAATCAAGTAGCCAACAAATTATTTTTAAATAAAGGGAACATGGTTTTTGAGGACATCACTGATAAGGCCGGAGTTGCCGGATTAGCTGATTGGAATACAGGGGTAACGATGGCTGATATAAATGGTGATGGTTATCTTGATATTTATGTGTGTGCTGTTGTAGGAATCCATGGGTTTAAGGGTAAGAATGAACTGTTTATCAACAATGGTGACCTGACCTTCAGCGAAGAAGGGAAGAAATATGGATTGGATTTTAAAAACTATTCTACAATGGCTTCATTCTTTGATTATGACAATGATGGAGATCTGGACATGTATTTGTTAAACCATTCTGTCCATACTGATAATTCCTATGGCCCGGCAGCGATAAGACATGAGCGCACTGAGGAAAGTGGTGATAAGTTGCTTAGGAATGAAGGTGGAAACTTCATTGATGTAAGTCAGGATGCAGGGATTTTTGGTGGGGCCAATGGCTATGGACTTGGGTTGGCCACTGCAGATTTTAACAATGATGGATTTACTGATCTTTATATAAGCAACGATTTTCACGAAGACGATTATTACTATGTCAACAATGGAGACGGCACTTTTACCGAGCAACTAAAGGATAAATTCAGCCAGGTAAGCAGGTTTTCTATGGGGAATGATGCTGTGGACATCAATCAAGATGGCTTTGTAGATATTGTCACTTTGGATATGCTTCCTGAAGATGAAAAAGTACTTAAATCATCTATGAGTGATGACCCCATTTATACACATGACCTAAAAATAGAACGCCTCAATTATCATCCTCAGTATGCGCGAAATATGTTGCAAATCAACCGTGGTGGAGAATACTTTCAGGAAGTCGCCTTGTACAGTGGTGTCTCAGCTACGGATTGGAGTTGGAGTCCTTTATTTGCAGATTTTGATCTGGATGGAAAGCAGGATTTATTCATTTCTACAGGGATTTCCCGAAGACCCAATGATCATGATTATATCAATTACATCTCAAGTGAGGAAGTAGAACGCCAATTTAATGCTTCCAATAAATTGGATCAGGAAGCATTGAATAAAATGCCTTCTGGAAAAGTGAAAAACTATATTTTTAAAGGTGAGGATCAACTTAAGTTTATTGATCAAACAGGCAAGTGGATGGTTGATCAACCGAATTTATCTACCGGAGCCGCTTGGGCGGATTTGGACAATGATGGTGACCTAGATTTAGTAACCAACACTATCAATGAACCTGCTACCTTATACAGGAATGACTTGAATGAAAATTCAGCCTATTTAAAAATTAAAGTGAATTTCATGGCTCCAAATACTTTTGGGGTTGGCACCAAAGTGATCACTTGGCACCATGGGAAGATGCAAATGAAGCAATTATTTACCTCAAGGGGTTTTCAGTCTTCCTCTGAACATTTGGTACATTTCGGTTTCGGAAATTCACTACAAGTTGATTCGCTGTATGTAATATGGCCAGACAATACCATAGAAAAAAAATATGATATCGCAGTAAATCAAACCTTAGAATTAACACCATCAGAAGTTCGCGATAAGGTGGATTATTTAAGTATTTTCCCTGAACCAGACACTTGGTTTCAAAAGGTTGACGACTTGCCGGGATTAAATTATAAACACCAAGAAAATAGGTTTATAGATTTTAACCGTCAAAAGCTTATCCCTTACAAGATTTCTGATCGGGGACCTGCAGTCGTAGTCAAAGACCTTTATGGAAATGGTAGTGATGACATTTTCTTTGGAGGGGCTAAATCTCAACCCTCTAGAATCTTTCTTCAGGATGGGAATGGCTTTGTTGAAAAATACTACAGTGAAATCGCTTTTGATTCCTTACATGAAGATGTGTCGGCTATAATTGAAGATTTGAATAATGATGGGATAAATGACCTGTTTGTGGTTTCGGCAGGAGGAGAGTTTACCGCAGGTAATGAAGCATTGAAAGACCGTCTATTGATCAATGACGGAAAGGACTTTTATAGACAAGAGCTTCCTTCTTATAGAGAAAATGGTTCGGTTGTAAAAGCGCATGATTATGACAAAGATGGTGATATAGATCTATTTATTGGTGGGACTGCAGTTTCAAAAGATTTTGGAAAAATCCCTAAATCTGTACTCTTGAAAAATGAAGTCGGTACTTTTAAAATAATTGGAAATGAAGTACTGGAGAATGTTGGAATGGTGACGGATGCCGTCTGGACAGATTTTGACGGAGATTCTTGGGTGGATCTAATCGTAGTAGGGGAGTGGATGTCCCCCAGATTTTTTCAAAATCATGAAGGAATTTTAAAGGACATTACAGGAGAGATTTTGGATCAAGAGTTAACCGGTCTATGGCAAGCCATTATTCCATTTGATATTAATGGAGATGGAGCAACGGATTATTTATTGGGGAATTGGGGCTTAAACAGCAAATTCAGTTCTAAAGAAAGTTTCCCCTTGAAGATGTATTATGCAGATTTTGATGAAAATGGGAGCACAGAAACAATAGTGGCTTATGAAAAAGATGAAAATTATTATACTGTTGCGGGCTTGGATGAACTAGGGAGCCAAATGAACTTTTTTAAAAGAAAGTTTACTTCTTATAAAGATTTCGCAGGAAAACCCTTGAAAGAGCTATTTGACGATGAGCAATTGGATCATGCCAACCTTCTTATAGGGGAGCAATTGGCTTCCGGATACCTGCTTAATGTAAAGGGTAAGTTTAAGTTTGAAAGTTTTGACGCTTCATTACAAGTAGCACCGTTGACCACTTTTTTAAAGTATGATTTTAATGGAGATGGCAAGGAAGAAGTCATGGCAGGTGGGAATTATTTTGGTGTGTCCCCATATCATGGTCGCCTTGGAAGTCTTTCAGGAAATACAATTACTTCAGAAGGAAAAATAATAGAAGGAAATCAGCTTGGTTTAAATTTCAGCCAAAAAGCGGTAAGAGGTTTAGACATAATCAACTTTAATGGCACCCATTATGTCTTGGTTACATTTAACAATGATAAACCAGATTTCTATAAACTAAGACAGGTGAATCAAAGCCAAAAGTAGCCTGGAAATAATTGTTCTATTGCCTTACCTCTGCCTTCGACAGGCTCAGGCACCGGTAGTTCGGATGCCCATCAGTCTCAGGCAACGGTAATAGATTATTGAAGTTTATACCTTAAAAACAATTAACAATTAACCATTACCTCCCTTCAAATACATCAAAAGAAAAAATCCGGCACCTATACTTTAGTAAGAGATGCCGGATTGAACATTTCAGTTTTGGGCTCCTTTGCAAGAAGCCCGTCAATTGATTTTTCTTAGTAATAATTAATAACCAGGATTTTGTTCAAGTACATTACTTGCTGAAAGTGCAGCAGTTGGTACAGGGAATCGCTTCAGATGGTCTGAGTTTGAAGGAGCGTGGTCCCACCATTCTTCTGTAGTGAAGAAACCGAGCCTTATTAAATCGGTTCTTCTTCTTCCTTCTCCTAAAAATTCAATACCCCATTCATCTGCCATTCTGTACAAATCTAAATTTCCCGCACTAGCCGGGTTAGGGTCATTTCCCCCTTCAAAAGCCCTTTGGCGTACAGTATTGATTAATTCTGCTGCTTCAGCTTCTTCCCCTAGCCTTAATTGACATTCAGCCAGCATTAAATAAACTTCTGCCAACCTAAAAACCGGGTGATCTGCAGCCCATCTCAAAGTCAGGTCTTGGCTAGATGGAACGGGAATTTTCACCAAACGAATACCGGTATTTTCTTCACCGGCACCGATATTTGAGGGAAGTTCCTCAATGGAAGAATACGTGGTACCTAACTCGGAAAACCTTGCTACTTTATCTACAAACTCAAGTGGCTGATCATTGTATTCTTCATTACCTATCACTTGATCTCCTGTAATGGGGGATATTTGTGGTCCTACTAGGAACATTCCTTCATAACTTCCCGAGCCCAAATATTTAAATGGTTTCTTTCTAAGGTCAGTATCTTCAAATTTTTCGTAAGGTGAACCCAGCTTAAAATCTTCTGAATACAAAGAGCCATCCGGTTTTCTTGAGGGTTGCAAATGTGTTCCATTGTTTGATCCAAGGTCTACATCAAAATATACACGGGAATTGTAATGATACATGTGACCATAATGCGTGTATTCCAATCGGTTAAATTCGGATGGAATAGACCAGATTATTTCAGGAGATTCGTGATTATCAAAATCATGGGGTCCTTTCCAATCCGTGTCCAAACTATAATTTCCATAATCATTAGCAATGATTGCTTTGGATATTTCAGCAGCTTCTGCATACATAGGCACACCAATATAAGCTTCAGCATTGAAGTATAACCTAGCCAACATTACAGCAGCTGCTCCTTTGGTGATTGCTCCTTCCTGAGGTGCTCCATCTTCTTTCACAGACAAGTCAATAAGCGCTTGTTTTAATAAACCTTCAATGTGATCAAAAGTCTCTTGGTCAGTACTTCTAGGGACATTTTCCTGGTCGAGACTAGTGAAAATTGGTAGTCCACCATAGAAATCCAGGCCTCTCAAGTAGAAAAATGCGATCAATGCATCCAGCTGTCCTAGGTGGGCCGCTTTATCTTCTTCAGTAAGCGCTAGTTCAGCGTAATTTAATTTACCTAAATCTTGCTTAACATCCAGAGCTAGTGCTACACCTTGTAAGGTTCCCCTCCAAGTTCCAAACAATTGAGATTCATCCGGTGTCCATTCATGATGTTGATAGCGCGCATAACGCCCTCCATCATACCAATGTCTTCCTTTAGTTGTTCGGGCAAAGTGGTCTCCTGAAAATTCTTGAGCCACCCATCGATCCCCTGTTAAATACCACCTTGCATGGGTAAAAGGACGGTATAATGCTGCCAATACATCTCCTTCAGTTTTGAAGAAGGTTTCCGGTACCACCCGGTCATACCAAACCTCATCCAAAGAACAGCTTGTTATGATGACAGTAAATAGAATTAATATATATTTTGTTATTTTCATTGTCTTAATTTTTTTGGCTTTAGAAATTTGCTTGTACTCCTAACATGAAAGTTCGGGTTTGTGGATAAGTTGCCCTTTCTTCAAATCCCGGATCTAAACCATTAATGTTTACTTCAGGATTTAACCCTGAATAATTGGTGAGCACGAATAAATTTTGCCCTGTGGCATATACACGCAAGCCTTTGACATGTTTACTTCCTTTTAAATCAAATGAATACCCTACTGATAATACATCTAGCTTAAGGAAATCTCCGTCTTCTATCCAGTAGTCACTCAGCTCTTTTTCCCCGGTAATATGCTTTTGTTCTTCGTAATTCTCTACTAAGACATTTCTTGATTCTAAAGGTATGCCGTAGTAAAAGTTTGGCATGTTGAAAATGTCATGACCTGCCCAACCTCTGAAATAAGCATTTACATCAAATCTTCCTATGGTGAATTGATTGTTCCAAGCAAGAATTAATTTTGGAATGGCATTGCCAATAAATTTCTTATCCTGGTTGGTTTTTGTCCTTTCGGTAACATCAAATACTTCCCCATCATCTCCTCTCAACATCCAGTTTCCATCTTCGGTAAATCCCGCGTGTTCCCATACAAAGAACCTTCCTATGGGTTCCCCGGGAAATAGTCTTACGGCATTACCCGGGCTCCCCGGTGCCGGAAACCCTTTTCTGTCCCAGAATGTCTGGTTTCCCCAAAGGCTTACTAATTCACTTTTATAGGCAGAACCAATCAAAGTAGTGGTGTATTTAAAATCCGCATTATCGACCGCATTCCATGATACCTCAGCCTCCCAGCCGGTATTTCTTAATATCCCTACGTTCATGGTTGTTTTGTCATGAATTGCCGGTGGTTGTGGGACAGAGATATCATAGATTAAATCGTCAACATCTCTTCTAAAAACATCAAATCTACCATACACACTTCCTTCAAGAATAGCAAAGTCAATCCCTAGATTGTATTCTTTTTTTGTTTCCCATTTTAGGTCAGTGTTTTGGTTATGGGAAACACCGTAAGTCCTTCGCCATTCACCATTCATTAGCCACCAAGTATCAGGACCATACATTCTGGTGGCTACACCAGGTGAAAACCCTTCATTTCCTGTCTCACCAAAGCCTGCTCTAAGTTTTAAGTTGGTGAATATATTCTGGCTTTGCATGAAAGGTTCATTGTGAATATTCCAGCCTATTGATAGGGCAGTAAAATTTCCCCATCTATTTCCAGCGGCAAATTTAGATGAGCCTTCTCTTCTTAAACTTGCTGTTATCAAATACCTATTATTCCAGCTATAGTTTACCCTTCCAAAAAAGGCCATTAATCTTACTCTTGGGTTTTTATAAGAACCTAAACCGGCCCTACCTTCAGATAAGAATCTCCCTGTTCCCAGATCATGTTCTTCTATTCCATCAACGGCAAAATCTGAATTGCTTGCAGAAAACCCTTGTCCATTGAATTCTTGAAAACTATAACCTCCAACAGCATTGATAGTGTGTAGGTCAAAGGTCTCATCGTAGGTGAAGAAAGCTTCTAAGGTATTGTCCTGAAATTCTCCATAACTATGACTGGCATAGCCTGCAACTCCTTCATCCAAGGAAGTTTTATGTTGGGCAGATCTCCAATAGGTTCCATAATTACTTCCTTTGTTTAAAGAGTACCTGGCAGTCAGGGATAAATTATCAGTAAGGTTAAATAACAAGGAAGTGGTGTTAAGGAGATATTCGTATTTTCTTTGGTTTTTCATCAAGCGAATATCCGCTACAGGATTATACCAGTCATACCCTCCTGTCCAAACATTTAGCCCATGAGGCATACTTGGATCATATGGTGTTTCAGTTGGGTTTAGCTGTAAAGCCATCCTGAAAATATCGTTGTTGGAATAATTAGATTGTCTTTCACTATACGAAAGGTTGTTGGTGATCCTTAGGAAGCCGTCAAACAAGGTGAAATCAGTATTAATTCTGGCTTGCAGATCATTTCTGTCCGACCCGATGGCCAAACCTTTGGCATTGTTATTACTGATGGTTGCACGGATTCTTGCATCTTCCACACCTCCGCTAAAACTCAATACATTTCTGTAGCTTAAAGGAGTGTCATTGGTGACTTCATCAAACCAATCAGTATTGTGTCCAAGGTCATTTCCCAAACCCTCCTCAAGAAATTGCTCTCTACCAAGGGGTTCATTGTAACGACGTACTGTTGTAGCAAACATTTCGCCTGTATAGCTAACAGTCAACTCTCCGGATTTTGCAGATTTTGTTGTAATTAAAATAACCCCTCCGGAGGCTCTGGTACCATAAATGGCTGCTCCTGAGGCATCACGAAGTACCTCAATTGATTCAATGTCTTCTTTTACTACAGAATTGATATTCCCACCCGGCACCCCATCTATGACAATAAGTGGTCCTTGAGAGGCATTTACAGAGTTTACTCCTCGCAATTGGATGGAGACATCCGAATTTGGATCAGCACCATTGGTGGACTGAATACTTAAACCCGGAACTTTTCCTTGTATGGCCATTAATGGAGATACAGTGCCGGCTACAAAATCCTTCTCATCCAAGGAACTGACCGCACTTGTAAGGTTTTCTCTATTGACGGATCCATAGCCCACCACAACAACTTCATCTAGAGAGGCTACGTCCTCTACCAAGGTAACATCAATATTGTTTTGATTATTCACTTCTATACTTTGTGTTTCAAATCCAATAAATGAAAAAACCAAGGTGGCGTCCTCGGGAACAGTAATTGAATATTTGCCGTCCAAGTCAGTGGCTGTTCCAAAAGAACTGCCGGGAATGGAAACTGTCACTCCGGGAATCGGTTCACCTTCCTGATCTGTTACTGTTCCGGTAACCGTTACATCTGCTTGATTGGATGAAATGCTAATGCCAAAGCCTTTAGCATTTGTAAGGGTGGAATTTGGTTTTCCACTCGGCATTGAAAAATGCTTTCCTGAATTTTCTAAGCTTTTTTCTCTACCCTTTTTGTTTGCTGCAATTAAGTAATCCATGCTTATGCATTGGATAATAATTGCCATTGAAAACAATCGGATTAAGGGTTTCACATGTTTTAATAAGGGTTGCTTCATAATTTTGATTTTAGGTTTTTTAAATGGTGGATAATCACCGGTTAATTGACATTATTACATTAAATGATAATGATAATCAAAAGTAAACTAAAAAGCAGTTTAAATTATTCTAAATTTAGTTTTATAGAAAAAAAATATCAATTGAAAGTACATAGATGGTTTTTATGAATAATTGGGTTTAAAATATTACAAGTAATCTTTTAATAATTCTATAGTAAAATACTGCTTTAATTGATAAAATTGTAATTTAAGTTATGCAATAGTGGATGACTAAATTGCCTTAGGATGGAAAGGAATACACGCATAAAACCGGATAAAAAATTGGATTACAGCAAGCTTTTTGGTTATTAAGAAAAAAAAATGGGGCACATATAAAAAAAGACCTTTTAAAGGGTGTTGCTCAGGTGATAATCCGGGCTATTTTAATCCTCATGTTTGAAAGATCGTTTTCTCATGCTATTTTGTGCCTTCAACTATTTTGATTAGCAAACGAATTCCACCAAATAACCAAATTTAATGAGACCTTCAATTTTTATTCTGCTTAGTTTTTTAATTGTAATAGCTTGTGCCGAGCGTCCTTCCAATTTGGAGAAGAATGATCCCAATCTTGTTCATTTTCCGGAAGTTTCGGAGCCAATTCAATTGGTGGACAATGACAAAGAACACCTTTATGCCAGTTATTATGGAATCAATTCCTTTAGCGCCAATCAAAGGTATGCCACTGTTTTAGAAACGGATATTGTAGATAGGCTCCCAACTGAGGAAGATGAAGCAACTTTGGGACTTGTAGATCTCGAAACCATGGAGTTTAAGCCTCTGACTACAACCAAGGCATGGAATTTTCAGCAAGGTTGCATGGCTCATTGGCTGGCTTCTTCTCCCGATTCTTTAATCATTTACAATGACCTTAGAGAAGGGGCGTTTGTTTCCATAATCATGAATGTCCATACCCAAGAGGAAATTAAAACCATCCCACATCCAATAAGTGCCGTTTCTCCAGATGGGAAGAAGGCCGTTAGCATTAATTTTTCAAGATTACGCATTACCAGAAGTGACTATGGATATGGGGGAGAAGGACAGGATAAGCGGGAGGATGTTCAATTTCCAGAAGATGATGGGTTGTTTTTAATTGATTTGGAATCAGGTAAATCTGAACTTATCGTTTCTATAGCTGATGTTAAAGAAATTGTTCCTGAAATACCGGAAGAAGGAATTGAATATTTTAACCACACATTATTTAGTAGAGGAGGGACCAAAATATTTTGGTTAGCCAGGGCTATACCTAATAGAAACACCACTTCCATGGTCGTAAATATTGATGGAAGCCAATTGGAAAAGTGCTTTCCTGATGGTTGGGGAGGTTCCCATTTTGATTGGTTAAACGATGAGGAATTGATGGTTACAGGATCCTTTGAGAACACCCAATACTCTCACATATTATACACTACCGGTGAAGAAAATTATAAAAGACTAGGAAACGGCTTACTGGATTTTGATGGGCATGGGACTTTCTCACCTGATGGCCAATGGATGGTTACAGACACTTATGCCAGAGAGAACAAATTTCGAGAACAGAAAATCTATTTGATGGATATGAAAACCAATGCCGTGAGAACCTTAGGTCAGTTTGTAACTCCTGAATCATTTAAAGGACATTGGCGCTGTGATATTCACTGTAGGTGGAGCCCAAATGGTGATATGATTGGTTTCAATTCCGTACATTCTGGATCAAGACAAGCCTACCTACTGAAATTAAAATTCTAATTGGAAGAAATTGTCAATTAACAATTAATCATTATCCAATTAACAATTAAAAATTACCATGTCCCAAAAGTACCTTTTATTGTTTTTAATAAGCTTTTGCTTTAGCAGCACCAATGTAAAATGCCAGCAGGATCTACCCAATATTCTTATGATTGCGGTGGACGATTTGAATAACTTTGTGGGGGGAATGGGGCATCCAGATGCCATTACTCCCAATTTGGATAGGCTTATTGACAGTGGCTTACTTTTCACCAATGCCCAATGTCAGTCACCCATGTGTAGCCCTTCAAGGACAGCAATAATGACTGGACTTCGTCCCTCTACGACAGGGATTTATGGCTTCATTGCTGATGATATGATTAAAGAGACCAATAAGGCTACTCAGCAAGCTAAAATGATGCATGAGTATTTCAAAGAGCAAGGATATTACACTATGGGTGTTGGTAAAATTTATCACAACCATGCACCAAATGGTCTGTTTGATGAAAGTGGAGGCCGTGCCAAAGGTTTTGGTCCCTATGCCAAACAAAATTTTCATTGGGACAAAGAAAGAACTTCAACGGACTGGGGACCATTTCCGGAGAAAGACCAACAAATGCCGGATTACCAAACTGCAGAATGGGCAGCAGAAAAACTCAGCAAAGAATATGATCAACCTTTCTTTCTTTCTGTAGGGTTTTTGAGGCCTCATGTACCTTGGTATGTCCCGCAGAAATGGTTTGACTTATATGATACAGCCAAACTTACCCTTCCTCCATATCTGAAGAATGACCGGGAGGATTTACCTCCTATTGCTCTTGAGATTGATGATTTACCTATGATGCCTACCACAGAATGGGCATTGGCCAATGGCCAATGGAAAAACATTCTTCAAGGCTACCTGGCAAGTGTTTCCTTTGTAGATCATTATATTGGGGAGGTTTTGGAAGCTTTGGAACAAAGCCAACATGCAGAAAATACCATCGTAGTTTTATGGTCTGACCACGGCTATAGGTTAGGCGAAAAAAACACTTTTGCCAAGGTGGCCCTTTGGAACAGTGCAACTGCTACTCCATTAATTTATGCCGGACCGGGAATTCCAAAAGGGGAAAAAGTAGAATCACCTGTGGAATTGTTTTCCATATATCCAACCTTAGCAGATTTGGCCAAGCTTCCCCAACCTGAAAATATTGAGGCAGAGAGCATTTACCCTTTGATAAATAATACAAAGATAAATTGGGATAAACCTGCCATTGTCACTTGGGCAAGAAATAACCATGCTGTTGTAAGCAAAGAGTATAGGTATATTCACTATGAAGATGGTTCGGAAGAGCTATATGCCTTGAAAACAGATCCCAATGAATGGTATAACCTCGCTGAAAATCCAAAGTATCTAGAAATTAAAAAGCATTTGGCAAAATTTTTACCCAAAACAAATGTGAAGTGGGCCAAAGCATCGAAATACGACAATAACCAATATTTTATCAAACAGAAACAAGAGCAAAGTGAATAACCAACAATAGTATTATTGTGAGGTCTAGTTTGACATTCGATGCAATAAGTTATTCGAGTTTACTTTTGATATGGATTCTAAAATTTTATATACGAATTCCTATTAAAGTCAGATTAGCCTTTCAGACGATAGATTAAATGATAAGTCTGTTAATAATAACCAATCTCTTAAGAATTGTTTAGATTTGGGGAGTTTTAATCAAGGCCATAAAAGAAAGACCAGATAAAACATAAATTTATGGGTTTTGGATTGGTTAAGACAAATTACATTAGTCTGACAATCATTATTACTCAATATTAAGACCATATGGAAAAAGATATTAAAATTGCCGTATTAATAGATGCAGATAACGTTCCTTCCACTCAGGTAACGGAAATGATGGAGGAAATTGCAAAATATGGCAACCCAACCATTAAAAGAATTTACGGGGATTGGACAAAACCTCAATTGGGAAAGTGGAAAAATGTACTATTGGAGAATGCCATTAACCCCATCCAACAGTATGGATATACCACAGGCAAGAATGCTACTGATTCAGCCATGATCATAGATGCCATGGATATTTTGTATTCTGATAAGGTCAATGGATTTTGCCTGGTATCAAGTGATAGCGATTTCACCAAATTAGCGACCAGACTGCGCGAATCCCGGATGTTGGTGATCGGAATGGGAGAAAAGAAAACCCCCAATCCATTTATTGTAGCCTGTGATAAATTTATTTATTTGGAGATTTTACAAGCCAGTGTAAGCAAAGAAAATGGAAAGAATAAAGAGGTCGCTTCTGTTCAGTTAGATAAAATTAACCCCAAACTTATTCGCTTAATTTCAAGTACCATTTCTGATTTGGCAGAGGATGATGGTTGGGCTTTTATGGGAGATATTGGAAATTTACTACAGAAAAAACAACCTAATTTTGATTCCAGAAATTATGGCTTTCAGAAACTTACCCCCTTGGTAAGTGCTATTCCTAACTTTGAAGTTGAACGGAGGGAAAAGTTGATCTATGTGAGAAACAAAGAATAAGCTTATTTATTCTTCTAGGTAGATGGGTAGGGTAAAGGTAAACACTGAGCCTTTACCTACCTCTGATGAAACCCAAATTTCCCCTCCTAACATATCGGTAATTTTTTTGACTATTGCCAATCCCATTCCTGTTCCTCTTCCAGCATTTTTATGGTGAAGCCTTTGGAAAAGGATAAATATTTTTTCGAAATACTCATCTTCTATTCCTACTCCATTGTCTGTAAGCTGAAATAAATAGTCTTTTTCCCTTTCCGTCATTGAAAAGTGAATTCTTGGCGGACGATTTGGGTCTGAATATTTCAATGCATTGGCAATAAGATTTTGTAATAGAACAGAAAAAAAGCTAGGGTAACCGTAAAATGGTTTTAAGTTCTCTGAGGTAAATTCTGCTTCTTTTATTAGAATTTCATTTTGAAAGGTGATTTGGAGTTCATCAAGAATTTTCTTTGGATTAAGGAGAACCGGATCATCAGTAATTTTATTGATCCTGGAATATTCCGATAAGTCTAAAATAAGTAACCGCATTCGGTTGGCTCCATCTACAGCGTAAGATATGTAGGTATTAGCCTTATCATCCAATTTTCCATAATATTTTATTTTAAGCAGTTCTAAAAAGCCGGAAATCATGCGCAAAGGTTCTTGCAAGTCATGAGATATAACATAAGTAAAGTGCTCCAACTCTTTGTTTTTAGATTCTACTTCTTCAAGGGATTGTTCCAGTTTTACAGTACCTTTTTTCAATTGTTCTTGAAGTGTAACTTGTTCTCTTAAGCTATTTTCTAGTCTTGAGAATAGTTTGGGGATAAGAAATGAAAACATGGCACTTAAGAAAATAAGATTTGAAGATACAGTTATCCAATGAACCAAATCCAAATTAGGAAGCTTTGGAAGATTGGAAATTAGTTTAAAGTGTATCAACAAACTAAATATAATGCAAGTGGCAAGGTTAAAGTAAAAACTAATATAAGCCTGGTTGTTCGGTAAGAATAAAATCATGAGAATGGAGACAGCCAGAAGGTACATTAATCCGGGGCCATAATTGCCAATAAAAAAAATAAGGACAACACCTATACCATAAAAAACCATAAAAATCGCCCATTTACGAATTACAAGGGGGATTCTTGGTACCAAGGCTACTATTACTGAGACGATAAATGCAATCGAATCGAAAATAAAGAGAGGAATAAATTGATTAATGTAGGACATGATTAGTCCCGGAATTAGGCCTATGAGGCAAAAAGGAAGTAAGAAAGCGATTCCAGAAACAAAGAGTCTATCCCTCCAATGATCGAGGGGATCAGCATTTTGTTCGGTAGCTAAACAAATATTTTTAATAAATAATAAATACCTATTCCACATGAAGATTAATAGCTGTTTAATAAAAAAATCCCTAGAGGCAGGGGCCGTCTATCCACTATTGCCCTAAATAATTGGCTTTAAAATATACTTTTAGGAACGGCCAATAAAAATAGTGAATAAATATTTCCTTTAGCAAGATTCCTATAAATTATATTAATAATTTCTATAAATGGATCAAATTTTGCTTTCTCTGTGGTAATGCCTTAATATAAAGGTTTTTGATTTAACACATTTAATTTTCACTCAATAAACATTAAATTTTGAAGAGTAAAATTGGAAGGAATTCTTTGCTAATAGCTATATCTGGCTTTCTACTTTTAGAGTTTGGGATCTATTATGATTTTCTGGAAGGATACATTTGGCGAATTTTGGCTACGGGGTTTGAGGCAGGGACAATCGGAGGATTGGCAGATTGGTTTGCCGTAAGTGCACTTTTTTATGAAATACCTATTCCTTATGTAAGGAAGCATACCAATATTATTGTTAAAAATAGGTCAAAATTAACGGAAGGCATTGTTGATTTGGTTACTACCCAATGGTTGTCTCCAGAGGTGTTAAGGGAAAGACTCACGAATATTAAAATCTCGGATGGAGTTTTGCAAGCTTTAGATTCTGATGGAAATCGCAGAAAATTGCTTGATTTTTTTAGCGGAGTATTTATAAGGTTATCCGCCGAATTAGACCATCCAAAACTTGTTGTACTGGTCCAAAAATTACTAAAAGATAAGCTTCAAAGTACTGATATAGCTAGACCGCTTGGCATATGGTTAAATGAAGTGATGGTTAAAGGAAAACATCATGAGTTTATGGCTGTAGCATTGGATCAATTTGCGCTTTCTGTACAAGAACCGGATACCAGAGAGTTAATCTTAGGTAAATTGAAAAGTGCCTTACTTTCCTATGCAAATAGAGATTGGGTAAAAAAATCCGCAGTCTGGATAGGGAAGAAAACCGGAGGAATTGATCCAGACTTAATGATAGACAGGATAATGGATTTGGTCTTGGCCCTATTAGAGGAAGTGAAGAATGATAAAAACCATCCCATAAGGAAAAAATTGGAGGGATACGTTTTGGAATTTGCAGCTAACCTTGAAAATGAAGATGAAAAAACCTTGGCCTATGTGGAGAAATTAAAGCGAAATTGGGTTTTAAATGAGCAAACCCGAGGCATGATACTTAAGCTACTGTCCCAATTACAAGTGAGCATTCATGAACAATTTTCCAAAGAAAATACTCCAATTAAACAATTAATTGATAGGCAATTGCAACGCTTTTTAAATGAACTTCGAGCGGATGACCAAAGTAAAAGCCAAATAGATGTTTGGATGAGGTCAACCATCACTCAAATGGTAACGAAATACCATCCTGAATTGGGAGCTATGGTGAGAAGCAGTTTGGCAAAACTGGACGATGAAGGCATAATGCTTCAGATAAAAAATAAGGTAGGTAATGATTTGCAATACATTCGGCTCAATGGAGCAGTAGTTGGTGGAATGGTTGGGATTTTAATTGCTTTACTCAGGTGGCTTGTTAACTGATGTTAAACTACTTTTCAATCGCTTTTCAATACTATATTTCTTTTAAATTTTGAATGAATAAGGGTTATGGTTTTGATAAAGCATAAAAAACCTTATTTTTATTTAAAATTGCTTGTTAAATCCATTTTCTCATGAACAAAAAATCTTCAAAAATTTTGAGCTTAGCTCCGGAGTATATTTTAGAAGAAATGGAGGCGCTGAATACAGTTTTGGATAAGGGGCTTCCTTTTAAAAAACTGGATCACAATATTTTAATAGCTACATGGAATATTCGGGCTTTTGGTGGGCTAACGGAAAAGTGGGAAGCCGAGGATTCTGATTCTCCCAAAAGGGATCTTCATTCCATAATGGCAATTGCCCAAATTATTTCTAGGTTTGACATCATAGCAGTACAGGAACTCAAAGGGGATTTGAAAGCTTTTCGGCATATGCTTAAGCTATTGGGTAACCATTGGAGTTTTATTCTAACAGATGTTTCGGGAGGAAACGAAGGGAATGATGAAAGGATTGGGTTTTTATTTGATACCCGAAAGGTTAAATTGTCCGGTTTGGCTTGCGAGCTTGTGGTTCCCGAACAAAAGGATAATAATATCAAAGAAGGGGCCTTTAATCGGCAATTTGCTCGGACACCATATGCCGTGGGATTTAAGGTAGAAGATAAAACTTTTATCCTGGTTAGTGCTCATGTATTGTATGGGAAAAAAGCTTCGGATCGGGAAGGAGAGCTGACGGCAATTGCTGAATGGCTCCGAGACTGGGCATCTAATATGCGTTCGTTTGATCAAAGCCTAATACTTTTAGGAGATTTTAATATAGATAGAAGGGGAGACCCTCGTTACGAAGCATTTGTTTCAACTGGTTTATCTGTGCCGGAAGATTTATGGGATGTGCGCAGAACATTAATAGACAATCAAACAAAATTTTACTCCCAGATTGCATGGTTTGAAAATCAATTTAAAATCCCTCAACTTTCTATTCGATACCTAAATGGCGGTGTTTTTGATTTTGGACCCCACATTAAGAAAAATAAAGGATTGACTCCTTTTCAATTGTCTTGGAGAATTTCAGACCATCTTCCGCTTTGGGCTGAGTTCTCTACTCGAGTTAAATAATTGAGTTAGATTCGATATATTTAAAGTTAGAAAAATAAATGCTTATGATTTTAAGGTGTCTTGCGATTTGTCTATTAATATTCTTTGTCAGTTGCGACAATAAAGAAGAAAAAGTTCATGTACAGAAAGCATTGACAATCAATGAAATTCAATTAATTGGTACCCATAATAGTTATAAAAAAGCAATTCCTGGGCTATTGTTAAACAAGATAAAAGGAGAAAATCCGGAAATGGCAGAAAGTCTGGACTATAGTCATCCCAATCTTTGGAAACAGCTTGAGGCCGGACTTAGATTATTTGAACTAGATGTTTATCATGATCCTGAAGGAGGGAAGTTTAGCAATCCATTGGGGAAAGAAATGGTTGATTCATTGCAATGGGACAATGGTTTTGATAAACCGGGTTTTAAGGTGTTTCACGTTCAAGATATAGATTTTCTGAGTCATCATGCTTTATTTAGGGAGTACCTGAAAGACCTTAAGGCTTGGTCTTCCTTTCACCCCCATCATTTACCAATCTTTATAAGTATCAATGCAAAAGATGAAAACTATCCTGATTTGGGGTTTACCGAGGCAATACCATTTGACCAAGAAGCCTTTAAATTATTGGACAAAGAAATTGTGGATTATTTGGGTACAGAAAAATTAATCACCCCTCGAAGTATTCAAGGAGACTTTAAAGATCTAAAAACCGCGGTGCTGGAATCCGGTTGGCCTGAATTGGATGAAGCCAGAGGGAAGTTTATTTTTATTCTGGATGAGGGAGAAGAAAAGATTGGAAAGTATCTTGCCAAGGGGGAAGGCCTCATTTTTGTAAACGTTCCGGAAGAACATCCTATGTCTGCCATACATATCATCAACGATCCAATCAATCATCATGATCAAATATCGGAATATGTCAAAAAAGGATACATAGTAAGAACAAGGGCAGATGCAGGAACGAAAGAAGCCAGATTAAATGATACAAAGAGAAGTGAAATGGCATTTTCAAGTGGTGCACAATTGATAAGCACTGATTATTATCAAGCAGATGCCAGGTGGGAGGGAGAATACAAAGTTCAGTTTGATGAAGCAGCTTACGCAAGGGTCAATCCGGTAGTATCAAAAAATAAAACTTCCCTTCAATCTCTTTCTGAAGAAATGGCACAAGCAATCAATATTGATCCACAGGCTTTTTTATTGGCAGAAAAAGAGTTGGATGTTGTGATATTAGATGTTCGCACTCAAGAAGAAGTGGCCCAAGGATTGATTCCCGGAGCAGTGAATATCGATGTTCTTCAAGACGATTTTGCTGAAAAAATAGCTACACTGGATAAAAATCAAAAAGTGCTGGTATATTGTAAAGTAGGCGGGCGAAGCAAAAAGGCTGCTGATTTATTGGTAGGGAAGGGTTTTAGTCAAGTGTTCAACTTAGAAGGAGGTTATGATCTTTGGAAAAAGAATGGCTACCCTGTGAAGCAATAATTTCACTTTTTTAATAATTTAAACATTCACCTTGCAGACAGCTATATGAAACTGAAAATTGTTCAAGAAGATCCCTGGTTAGAGGATTACAAAGAAGAGATTTACCAAAGATGGATGAGGTTTCAAAGGGCATATGATGAAATTAAGACGCCAGATAAAGGACTAAAAGAATTTGCCTCCGGACATGATTATTTTGGGATTAATTTTGATAAGTCAAAACATGCATGGATTTATAGGGAATGGGCACCGGAGGCCCAAGCTTTATTTTTAATAGGTGATTTTAATAATTGGAATCGCACCAGCCATCCCCTTAAAATGGATGAATGGGGAGTCTGGTCCATTGAATTGCCTTATGAAGTGTATAAAGACAATTTTGTACATAAGAGTTTGGTAAAGGTTCATGTCATTTCCGAAAAAGGAGGCTTAGACCGAATACCTGCTTATATCAGAAGAGTAGTTCAGGATGAAAATACTAAAGATTTTTCCGGCCAATTATGGTTTCCGGAAAAACCTTTTGTTTGGACGGATAAGGGGTATAGACCTGTTCACGACAAAGAAGGCTTATTGATTTACGAGTGTCATGTAGGTATGGGGCTTGAGGAAGAAGCTGTAGGTTCTTACTTGGATTTTGCCGATAAAATATTGCCGAAAATTAGGGACTTAGGGTACAATGCCATTCAATTAATGGCAGTAATGGAACACCCGTATTACGGTTCTTTCGGTTATCATGTTTCTAGTTTTTTCTGTCCTTCCAGTAGATTTGGGACACCTGAAGATTTGAAATACCTTGTCAATAAAGCCCATGAAATTGGGCTTGCAGTGATCATGGATGTTGTGCATTCCCATGCTGTACAGAATGTTGCTGAAGGCTTAAATGCATTTGATGGATCAGATCACCAGTATTTTCATTCAGGTCCCAGGGGATACCATGAGGTATGGGATTCTAAGTTGTTTGATTATGGAAAATGGGAGGTAAAAAGGTTTTTACTTTCCAATTTAAAATATTGGTTGGAAGAATTTCATTTTGATGGATTTCGATTCGATGGAGTAACTTCCATGCTTTATTTTCACCACGGATTGACAACTTTTGATCATTTTGAGAAGTATTTTTTGAAAGATGTAGATTGGGACGCAATCATTTATTTGCAACTGGCAAATAGCCTTATTAAGGAGGTAAAACCTTATGCCATTTCCATTGCAGAAGATGTAAGTGGAATGCCCGGGCTTTGTAGGTTGCCTGCAGAAGGTGGAGTGGGTTTTGATTATAGGTTGGCCATGGGTGTGCCTGATTTTTACATCAAAATGCTCAAAGAGAAAAAAGACGAAGAATGGGATATCCTTGAGTTTTGGAAAGAGCTCAGTGATCGTAGGTACAAAGAAAAAACCATTGCCTATGCAGAATCTCATGATCAAGCTTTAGTAGGTGATAAATCCATTGCTTTTTGGTTAATGGATAAGGAGATGTACTTTCACATGCGCGTGGGGGATGAAAGTATTGTTATTGATAGGGGGATAGCCCTACACAAGTTATTAAGACTTTTCACTATTGGACTAGGAGGGGAAGGGTATCTAAACTTTATGGGGAATGAATTTGGACATCCTGAATGGGTAGATTTTCCACGAGAAGGGAACAATTGGAGCTATAAGTATGCAAGAAGACAGTGGAGTTTGGCAGAAGACAAGGATCTTAAATATCAATTTTTACTTAACTGGGACAGGGCCATGCTTGCCCTTATTAAAGCCCATAAGGTTTTATGTGCTCCCTTTGCCGATCAAGTGCATGCTGATCCGGCGAATAAGGTAGTAATCTTTCGAAGAGGGGCATTATTGTTTGCTTTTTCTTTCAACCCCCAGGTAGCAATTGCTGATTATAAATTTAAAGCTCCCGAAATGGGGCAATACAGGCTTGTGCTCAATTCAGATGATGTGCAGTATGGAGGGTTTGGCCGAATTGACAATAGTTTGGCCTATTTTACAGACCAAAAGCAACAATTAAGCATCTATATGACCAACAGAACTGCTTTGGTTTTTGAAAAATTCGATTGAGCATTAATCCAATTAAAATTTGGCAAGCCCTTATATTATGAGGAAATCAGTTAATAATTATTGGTCTTGCACCTTTTTTGATTAATATTACCTTTGAATATTTAATACAACGCTATGGCAGTAAATATCGTGATCGCTGGTGCAGGAGATATGGGTTTTCACTTGGCAGAACAGCTTTATTACGAAAGTAAGAATATCATATTAATTGATTTGGACAAAGATGTTCTGGACAATATAGGCTCCAGATTGGATGTATTGACCATAGAGGGGGATTCGGCTTCGATTGATGTATTGAAAAAAGCGAATATTCACAATGCTGAATTGATGTTGGCTGTTACTACTTCAGAAAAAACCAATATTTGTACGGCCGTTTTGGCCAAACAATTGGGGGCCAAAAAGGTTATCGCTAGGGTAAGAAATCATGATTATTTATACCCGGAAAATAAAATTTATTTTGAGAACCTTGGGATAGACTCCATCATTTCTCCTTCTATGCTCTGTAGCAAAGAGATATCGCGATTGATGAAGCGCTCTAGCTTTTCAGATGTTATTGAATTTGAAGATGGAAGGTTAAGTGTTGTCGGGATTACCTTGGACCGATATTCTCCATTGATTAATAGGAAGCTTTCTGATACTCGAACTGACCCGATTTTCAAAGAAATTAGGATTATTGCCATTGTTCGTGATCAAAGAACCATAATTCCAAGGGGGGATATTTTTATTCGAAACAATGATCATGTATTTTTTATTTCCAATAACAAATCTGTAAATACAGTCAAAGACCTTGTACACCATAAGGAAAAAGATATTCATGACGTCATGATTATTGGAGGTGATGATTTGGCCTATTCTACAGCAAGGGAATTGGAGGATGACTATGGTGTTACATTGATCCATAATGAAAAAGAACGATGTAAATGGTTGGCAGAAAGACTGGATACTGCCTTGATTATCCACGGAGATTATAAAAATATCAATCTCTTGATTGAGGAAGGTCTGGAAACAATGGACGGCTTTTTGGCATTAACAGATAGTTCAGAGACAAATATTATTACCAGTTTAAGTGCCAAGAACCACGGAGTATATAAAACCATTGCACATGTGGATACCAGAGAATACATCCATATATCGCACAGTATTGGAGTAGATTCTCTGATAAATAAAAAGTTGGTGGCGGCAAACCATGTAAGCAGGTACCTGAAAAAGGGACAAGTAGAAGCTGTTTCAGGGATTCAAGGGGTAGAGGCAGAGTTTGTACAATATGCAGTTACAAAAAACAATAAACTAACCAAGAAAAACTTGAAGGCATTGCATTTTCCAAATACAGCTGTGGTAGCAGGGGTTATTAGGGGCGAAGAAGTTTTTATTCCTGATGGTCAATTTCAATTACAACTTCATGACAAAGCAATAGTTTTGGCTCTCCCTGAAGCCAAACCGGTACTGGAAAAATTATTTAATTAACCATGATTCATTACAAGGCCATTTTAAAAGTCATGGGAGGATTGATGATGCTCTTGGGAGTTTTGATGTTTCCAAGCGTTGCTTTCTCTTACTATTACCAAAGTGGAGATCAGATAACCTTAATTGGATCAGCATTAATTTGTTTGACCATTGGGGGGACTTTTTTCTTTTCATTTGCCAAACAAGATCAAAACATCCGAAAAAGAGAGGGCTATATGATTGTTGCCTTAAGCTGGATCATTATGTCGGTTTTTGGAATGATGCCCTATCTTCTAAGTGGAACTATTCCCAATTATTCAGATGCCATTTTTGAAACTGTTTCAGGATTTACTACTACAGGAGCCTCAATTCTGACAGACATTGAACGTTTGCCAGAAGGTATACTTTTGTGGAGAAGCATGACCCAATGGATAGGTGGGTTGGGGATTATTGTTCTTACTGTAGCCATTTTTCCCTTGTTAGGAATTGGGGGAATTGAGCTTTTTGTGGCGGAATCACCGGGACCTACTTCGGATAAAGTGCACCCCAGGATTAGAGAGACCGCCAAAAGACTATGGTTAATTTATTTCGGTCTTACCCTTCTTCTAGTGGTGATTTATTATTTGGAAGGGATGTCATTTTTTGATGCAATGAATCATTCACTTACCACAATGTCCACGGGTGGATTCTCCACAAAAAACAATAGCATGGCCTTTTTTGACAGTCCTGTTATTCAATACACGGCTGTGTTTTTTATGTTTTTAGCTGGTACCAATTTTACTTTGATATACTTTGCCTTCAAAGGTCATTTTAAGAGAATCTGGGCCAGTGATGAGTTTAGGGCTTATTTTATTAGTGTCTGTTTTTTGGTTATAGGGATTTTTGGTGCCGTATACTTTTTAGCCAATGAAAACATTGAAAAATCGTTTAGAGATGTGCTTTTTCAGGTGGTTTCCTTAATCACTACTACCGGCTATGTTACCGCTGATTATACGGGGTATAGCAATGGTTTGACCATTATTTTCTTTATGATGCTATTCATGGGGGCTTGTGCTGGTTCAACAAGTGGCGGGATAAAATTTATCAGACACTTGACCTTTGTTAAAAACTCAACCCTTGAGTTCAAGCGTATTGTACACCCAAGGGCTGTGGTACCTTTAAAAATTAATGGTGAAAGAGTGACGGGCAAGGTAATTACTCATATCATGAATTTCCTCTTGTTGTACCTAATGATTTTTGTCCTAGGTTCTATTGTAATGTCCATAGCAGGTTACGATTTGATTACTTCTTTTGGAGCGGTAGCTACTTCGATGGGAAATGTCGGACCGGGAATTGGAAGGGTAGGTCCTGTAGATAACTTTGCCTTCTTTTCTCCTTTTGCAAAATTGTTCCTTAGTTTTTTAATGTTGTTGGGAAGATTGGAACTGTTTACTATATTGGTATTATTTACTCCGTATTTCTGGAGGGCCAACTAACTAAACGAATTTAACCATGGAACCAGTAGTAATATCCGTATTTACTTCAAGAGAATTGGGTTTCACAGGAAATCCGGCTGCTATTTTTCTTTGTGATAAAATGTTGGGTACCGAAGACATGCAACAAAAAGCCACCGTGATTGGTCTTCCTGCTACTACCTTTGTGAATATTGATGAAGAAGGTAGATGTAATGTAAGGTGGTTTGCACCGGATGCTGAAATCAATTTGTGTGGACATGGGGCTGCAGCTGCTGGAATTTTCCTCTCCGATTATTTAAATAAGAAAGACACAGTGCTTTATTACAATGGTGGAGAAATTGTTGTGACGGTTGAAGAAGAAACTTTTTACATGAGCCTAGGTGCCATTCCCGTTATTAGGGAGCTTCCTAGATGTCCTGAGCCGATAAGGGAGGGATTAGGCATACCTGTTTTAGGTGTTTTTGAAACAGCCAATAAACACCTGATTCTTACTGATTCAGCTACCTCCGTAAAGCATATGAATCCCGATTATGCTAGGTTAAGAGATTCAGAAATTTTTGGTTATGCCATAACTGCTCCGGGAGATAAAGTTGATTTTGTAAGTAGAACTTTAGTTCCACACGTAAGCCAGCTGGAAGATTATGCCACCGGTTCCTCACATGCCATGTTAGTACCTTTTTGGGCTGAAAGGCTTAAAAAAAACGAGATGGTAGCAGATCAACTAAGTGATAGAGGGGGAAGGTTTTACACCAAGATTAATGGTAAAGAGGTAACCTTGTCTGGCCAATATGAAAGGCTTTCCTAAGCTGGATTGATGGTTTCGTATCGTTGTATTTATTGATAAAAAAGATTAAAAGTTTCTTTGTTCAATTAAATAGCTTTTTAAACCTGATCCAGACGCGATCCATTTTCGCTCTACCCTTTACTTTCATGACATACTGTCAAGATTTAGGAATAGGGTTTCATTATTTCAATATTCTGTATCAATATTTAAACGAATTCATTCATTATGATTTTTTCAGTATAAATTTCTTTCCTTGGTATAATTATTGCTTTTTTATTTTGCTAAGTTTTGGAATTTCTAATATTGACGAAATAAATATATACAATGGAATATCACAAAATTCTCATTAAATACGGTGGGAATGCAATGGTCAGTGAAGAACTTAAACATGACATTGCTAATAAAATAAAAGAACTGCAAAGTCATGGTATTCAGGTAATACTTGTCCATGGTGGAGGGCCATTTATCAATAAATCCTTGGCCGAGGCTGGAATTAAATCAGAATTTTTTGATGGTCACAGGCACACCAGTGTGGAGGCCATGTCCTGCATTGAAAAGACCTTAAAAGGAGAAGTAAACAGTTCCCTTGTTAATTTGCTGAACAAGCAAGGGCTGAGAGCTGTAGGACTTTCAGGGAAAGATGGAAAATTAGCGATTGCTCAGAAGAGATGGCATATTCGACAACAGGAGAATGGAGAAGCCATAAAGGTAGACTTGGGTCAGGTAGGAGACGTTGTTTCTGTTAATCCATTGTTAATTGAGTCCTTATTGGAAAATGCCTTCACACCTGTCATTACATGCATTGCCTCTGATGAAGAGGGGAATGATTACAACATTAATGGAGATGTTTTTGCGGGTAAAATTGCAGCAGCTATCCAAGCTGATGCTTATATTGTATTGACAGATGTTGATGGACTGTACAAAGAGTATCCAAACCCGGACTCCATTATTAGAGAAATTGATACCACTACCATTCCAAAATTTTATGGTAAGGCCATCTCTGGCGGTATGATTCCAAAGATTGAATCTTGTGTCAATGCCGTTAAATCCGGAGTTAAAAAAGCGGTAATTTTAAATGGAACATGTCCGGAACAAATTTCAGATTATCTTATCAAGCAAATTTCAATAGGAACAACAATTAAACTTTAAGCATGCATATTTCGAACGAGTATTTGTACGAAGAAGACAAGAAAAATTATTTACCCACTTTCAAACGCTTTCCTCTTGCTTTCATCAAGGGCAAAGGGAGTAGACTTTGGGATGCAGATGGGAAGGAATACATTGATATGCTGGCTGGAATAGCTGTTAATAATTTAGGGCATTGTCATCCAAAAGTGGTAAAGGCTGTCCAAGATCAGGCTGCCGAGTTGATGCATATCTCCAATTTTTTTGTTAGTCCTCCTCAAGTTGCCGTTAGCAAACTGTTAGTTGATTTGACCGGATTAAAACATGTTTTTTTAACTAATAGTGGAGCGGAATCTGTTGAAGGTGCAATTAAAATTGCTAGAAAATATGCTCATAAGCGCAATAAAGGAGGAGAAATAATCTCCATGAAAAACTCCTTTCATGGGCGTACCCTAGCTACCATAGCCACAGGTCAAAAAAAATACCAACAAGGGTTTGCTCCAATACCGACAGGATTTTCTCAGGTTGCATTCAATGATATCAATGCATTGAAAGCCGCCCTAAACGAAAATACGGCAGCTGTAATTCTGGAACCAATCCAAGGAGAAGGTGGAATAGTGCCTGCAGAAATAGAATATTTAGAGGAGGTTCGCCAATTATGTGACGAACAGGATATTTTATTGATTTTTGATGAAATTCAGTGTGGAATAGGTAGAACAGGTAAGCTTTTTGCGAAAGAGCATTTTGAAATTCAACCTGATATCATGACCTTAGCCAAAGGCTTAGGTGGAGGAATGCCTGTAGGAGCATTGCTTTGTAATGAAAAAGTTGGAGATGCGATAGATTATGGAGATCATGGAACCACCTTCGGAGGGAATCCTATGGCTTCTGCAGCTGCATTGGCCACTTTGAAAGCCATACTCGAAGAAGGGTTGGTGGAAAGAGCTCTTGAAAAGGGAAATTGGATAATGAATACCGTAAAATCATGGAAAACCAAGCACGCTATGATCAAAGAAGTGAGAGGCATGGGACTGATGATTGGTATCGTTTTGGATCGTCCGGCGGCCCCTTTTGTAAAAGCACTATTGGATGATGGAATTATTGTAAATGGAACGGCAGAGACGGTGATACGTCTAGTGCCCCCACTAAATATTCCAGATGAAGATGTGAATACAGTTTTGGAAAAATTGGAAAAGTTAATTGGATCAATTGAACAAAATGAGAAATAGTAAATATAAAGTTAGCATTGTAGGTGCCTCCGGATATACAGGGTCTGAATTAGCAAGGATATTAATCCATCATCCTGAAGTAGAAATCGTAAGTATCACTTCTGAAAGCCATAAAGGAAAGCGATTTTCAGATTTGCATGGTCAGTTTTCAGGGATAATTGATTTTGAATTGGTTGGAGCTGATGATGTGAATGTGGCCGAAGTAGATGTAGTATTTTTGGCTCTTCCTCATGGTGTTTCCATGGAATTTGTTAAGCGCTGGATAGATGAAGGAGTGAAGATTGTAGATTTATCCGGAGATTTTAGATTGTCAAGTCCGGAAGTTTATGAAGATTGGTACAAAAAAGACCATACTTTCCCTAAAGGTTTCGACAAAGCTGTTTATGGAATGCCTGAATTGCATTTTGAATCCATTAGTGAAGCAAGTTTAATTGCTAATCCCGGTTGCTATCCCACAGCTTCAGTATTAAGCTTGGCTCCATTATTTGAAGCAGGTATTGGGATTACAGATGGGGCCATAATTGATGCCAAGTCAGGAACTACAGGAGCAGGGGTTAAGGCCAGTAATACCACACATTTTTCCAATGTAAATGACAATTTCAAAGCCTATGGAATAGGCACACATAGGCATACTGTAGAAATTCAGGAACAGCTTTCGTTTTTACTGAAAAAATCAGTTATTTTACAGTTTACGCCTCATCTTTTACCGGTGGATAGAGGTATTTTGGCTACCTCTTATATTTCCATTGATACAGAGATGGACCAAGAAAAGTTGACCGCCCTTTACAAGGATTTTTATAAAAATAAGCCTTTTGTAAGGTTAAGAAACCAAGCTCCATCAATAAAGGAAGTAAGAGGGAGCAATTATGCAGATGTTTATCCATATTGGGATAAGAGAACGGGAAAAGCCATTGTAATCACTGCAATAGATAACTTGGTCAAAGGGGCAGCTGGTCAAGCTGTTCATAATATGAACATTATGTTGGGATTGAACGAATCTATTGGCCTTCTACAGGTTCCAATGCAACCATAAATTATAAGATCTAATGATTAGAAATATAACTAGTGTTAAAGGAATAAAATGTTGGGGGGCTCATTCCGGAGTAAAGTCCATGAGAAGGGATTTGGCCATCATTTTTTCGGAAGTGCCTGCAGCAGCGGCTGCTACGCTAACTCAAAATAAGGTTCAAGCAGAACCTATCAAGGTAACCCAACGAAACCTTTCCAATAATAGGGCTCAGGTGATTGTATGTAATGCAGGAAATGCCAATGCATGTACCGGCGAACAAGGAAGAGAAGGAGCTGAGGCCATGGCCGATACCGTAGCTGCAGCCTTGAATATTTCTCCGGAAGATGTAATTGTAGCTTCTACCGGTTTAATTGGTGAGCCTTTCCCTACGGAAGATGTAGTGGAAGGAATTAAGACCACTGTACCAAAATTATCCAACGATGCCAAAGCAGGTTCTTTTTTGGCCAATGCAATTCTCACGACAGACACTTTTGCTAAAGAAGGTTTTGTGGATTTTGAATGGGAAGGACAAACCATATCTATTGGCGGTGTGGCCAAAGGTTCAGGTATGATCCACCCAAACATGGCAACCATGCTTTCATTCTTGGCTACAGATATAGCTATTGACGAAAAGTTGCTACAAAAAACACTGAAATATTGTGTTGATAGATCATTTAACATGATCACGGTAGATGGAGATACTTCTACGAATGACATGGTGGCAATTTTAGCAAATGGGATGGCAGGGAATGAAAAGATTACCAGCGAAGAGGATCCACTCTATCTCAAATTTAAAGAAAAGCTCAGAGAGCTATTGACCCACTTGGCTAAATTAATCGTTTCTGACGGTGAAGGCGCTTCAAAGTTTATTGAGTACAAGGTAACAAAGGCTATCTCTGAAAATGTAGCCATGAAGCTTATCAGAGCAATTTCTGACTCTACTTTAGTGAAAACAGCCATGTTTGGCCGCGATCCCAATTGGGGTAGAATTATTGCGGCTTGTGGAAATGCAGGCATTAGTTTTAACTACAAAAAAGCCAATTTGTACCTCGGAGATGCTGACAGCCAAGTTCAGGTGCTTCTGAAAGGAGCTCCTACAAAATTTGATAAAAATTATATGAAAAAACTGCTTAGAGAATCTCATATAATCGTTCATTTAGAACTAAATACCGGAAAGCAAGAAGCCACTGGCTGGGGATCAGATCTTACCACTGATTATGTGATGTTCAATTCCGTTTATACCACTTAATCCAAGTTGGAATGGAGAAAAGTTTGCTGTTATCTTTCGTGAAATTTTGATTGTTAAACCATTAGTCGAAAATAATATACATTAGCAAAGTTTAGAAGAAAATGCCTCTAATTAATGATTAGAGGCATTTTTTTTATCCGGAAAGTTAGCAGTCAAGGGAAATTGAGAACCTAGTTTATACCACCTAAGACATAGGCTACCCTGGCCCCCAAGAAAGCCAATTGGAATGGTGAACCCCCCGATTGCTGATACCTAAGACTGAATTCTAATTGATTAAATACATAGCCTATTTCTGCGGAAAAAGCAAATTCAAAGTCATTGGAGGAGGTTTTACCAAGTTGATTTTTACTACTGTTGATCAATAATGCTGTACCTATTTGGGGTTCAAAGAAGAAAGAATCCCTATACACTCTGTATCCAATAAATACTGGAATTTGGTGTAAGCTTATGCTTTCCCCCTTGGGGAGGGTATAATTTGAATTTAGAGGAAAATACAAATAATGCCCCGAAACTGAAAATTGTGAGTTGATGTTAAGGCCCAATAAACCCTTAACGGAAGCCCCAAAACCTGCCGGGAATTGGGATTGATAATACTCATTAAGCACGCCACCTGCATCAAAGCCTATATTAATTTGGTTGGTTCCTATTTGGGCAAAGGAAGAAAGATTGATTCCAGTCAATAAAATAATGGTTACAAGTAGTTTTTTCATGATTTTCAGTAGGAAAAGTTCAATTGAAAGGATTAAACTAATTTAGTAAATTTTTAATGTTAATTTTTTAGTTACAATAGGATAAAAGTAGGACGGTGTCGATTTTGAGTATATTCAAGGTGTGATATTTGATATTTTTTTGCTTTTATTTCAGAAATAAAAAGGAAATGATATAAACCTATTAACATTTTTTTAAATTATGGGAATAATTTAATTATAGACCCAAAATTATGAATGCCAATTTACAATTATTGTTTTTATGTTTTTTGTTGTCCATTGTTTCCTGTAAAGATCAGAAAGAAAATAAAGTTGAATCAGAAGTTTCTTGGATTATACCGGATTCCATTAAATTGGCGCATCAACCTGAGGTAAGCATAAATAGTATAGATAAAGGGAAAAATTTATTTCAAATTTACTGTTCAACTTGTCATGGTAATGAAGGCAGGGGAGATGGAGCTGCCGGTCAAGCCATGGGAGCCCAACCGGCAGACTTGACTTCAGAAAAAGTTCTAGCTCAATCCGGGGGTGAAATTTTTTATAAGATAGCAGAAGGAAAAGGTGTCATGCCCTCATTTAGAGATTTATTAACTGAAGAAGAACGTTGGGCATTGGTAGGGTTTATTCAGCATCTCAAAGAGATGGAACCCAGTACATCTAAAACAATACAACCTAAACCCATTGTTTCAGATTTAGTTATCGAACATTTCACTAAAGTAGTCCCCAGAGTGGTGAGAATATGGGAAGGATCTGATCAATTCCTCTGGTATGCAACCATTGGGGGAGATGTTTACAGGCTGCCAATGAATGATCCTCATCAATTGGAAAAAATGCTTGAACTGTCTGATCATGGAATCAGTAGGCTTCAAGGTGCCACCATGCATGCGGGACAGCTTTTTTTGTCTGGCAATGTAAGGGTCAATGATAATAAAGGTACAATGGGAAGAATGGTTCGTGTAAACTGGGATAATTCAGCAAATGCACAGGTGACTGTAATGTTTACAACAGCGGAATACGGAACTACGAATACACCTTTCGACCATGGTTGGTCTGCTTTACAAGTAAGTAAAGATGGCAAGAGTATTTTTGTTGTTAGTGGTAGTCGAACGGATCATGGGGAGGTTCAAGACAATTTGGGAGCCTATCCTAATTCTCGAGATGTAGCGCTTACTTCTAAAATTTTCCGTATACCAATAGATGCTGAGAACCTACTTCTTCCCGATGATCTGAGTTTCCTTAAAAAGAATGGTTATTTGTATGCAGAAGGTCTTAGAAATGCTTATGATTTAGCATTAGATCCTAAAGGACGTCTCTTAGCTGTAGTAAATAGTGGTGATTATGATCAAAATGAAGACATGTTTTGGGTTAGAGAAGGTTTTCACTACGGATATCCTTGGGTTATGGGTGGAATGGAATCTCCACAACAGTTTCCAGACTGGTTTCCAGATCCGTCAAAAGACCCTTTCTTAAATGAAGGAGCAGCAGCATGGCCGGATGATTTTTACAATGATCCAGAATTTCCTGAAAAACCTAAGGGGGTGGAATTTGGAAAGAGTATCGTAAATTATGGTCCGGATGCTGATAAATTCCGAGATGAAATTACCGGTGAAATTCAGGACGCTTCAAATTTAGGGGTAGGGATAACAACATTTACCCCACACTCATCTCCTCTTGGTCTTGTTTCTGATAATGCGAATCTGCTTCCGGGTAGATTTAAAGGTAAGGCAATGGTTCTAAGGTACACCAGTGGGAAGAAGTCTGTACTTATGCAACCATTTACCTCCGAAGGAGAGGATCTTTTGTTGTTGGATTTGGAATTTTCTAATGCCGAAGAAAACTTTAATTTAAATGCCTTCAGCATAGCCACTGGTTTTTCACAACCCGTTGACGCTGTCCTAGTGGATGAAAATTTATATGTGATTGAATATGGCGGTAAGGAGCTGGGAGGAAATATATGGAAAATTACATTTAAAGACTCTCGTGAATAATATTTAGCCTAGTTAAGCCTGTAGCCTAAATAGGTTGGTACACTATATTTTTATATGGATAAATAGATAATGACTATTTAGGCATCGTTTTTTATTTAGGAGCTTTTTATTAGAAATATCACCCTTGGGTTTTATTTGAAATTCGATTAATGACTTAATCTTGGTATGTGGGTAACTCAAATCCACAATACCCAATGTGTATTTTTTCTTGTTTAAAGGGAGTCTGCGTAAAATTTTGAATAAATGATAAAAAGGGATTAAAAATAGACCTGAAAAAAAATAAATGTTGGCAAATAGCTTTTATTATGGTTTTCACAAACCCTAATTTGTTATTTATTTTCAAATACTATAATATTAAGAGTTGTCTCAATTATTTTAGTTAATAGGTATAGTTAAAAAAAAAATATAAAAAAGTAGTGAATACTTTTGTAAAATAATATTTATAGCTATATTTGTAATACCAAATCGAAAGAAATGGTATTTGTAATACCCCGAAAGGGAAATAGGAGATGATGTTTCATCGCAGGTTCAAATCCCGCTATTACAACTTTGGTTATTTTGGGTTTATTGTTAATTGACTTAAGCTATGAAAAAATTTTCATAGCTTATTTTTATTCAAAAAACGACTAATAAATTAGGTTAATTTCTGTATGTACTTTTGATGCAAAAAAATAGCGCTTCCCCAAAGGAAGCGCTATTTTTTATTTAGTTAATGGAGAATATCAGTACCCTAATATTTTCATCATGTCATTGCTTGCTTGTTCCGGAGCAAAAAGATGGTGGTTTATGTTCCCTTCCTCATCTCTATCAATAATGACATGTTTGGGTGCAGGGATTAGGCAATGTTGTATTCCCCCGTATCCACCCAAAGATTCTTGATAAGCGCCGGTATGAAAGAAACCAATATATTGTTGATTGTTTTTTTCCATTTTAGGCAAATAGATATTGAATTGATGGGATTCTGAATTGTAATAGTCCATACTGTCGCATGTTAGTCCTCCTAAAGAAATGTTGTGGTACTCTTTGTCCCAATTGTTGACTGCCAGCATAATGTATTTCTGGTTTAGTCCCCAGCTATCTGGCAGTTGTGTGATAAAAGAACCGTCAATCATGTACCATAATTCTTTGTCATTTTGCAACTTTTCATCTAATATAGAATACAGGACTGCACCACTTTCTCCTACCGTATAGCTTCCAAATTCTGTCAGGATGTTTGGTTCTACGGTATTGTTTTTGGCACACATCCATTTGATGTTTTTAATGATTTGGTCGGCCATGTACTGGTAATCATAATCAAAAAATACATTGGTTTTGATAGGCCAGCCTCCACCTATATCCATGGTATCCAATTCATGAGCTACTTTTTTTAATTCGACATATTTTTGAATGAACCGGGTCAATTCAGACCAATAATAGGCCGTATCTCGGATTCCTGAATTGATGAAGAAATGTAACATTTTAAGGCTAACATTGGGATTGTTCTTAATTTTTTCTTCGTAAAGTTTGATGATATCATTATACCTAACTCCCAATCTAGAAGTATAAAATCCAAACGTTGGTTCCTCATCTGCAGCGATACGAATCCCAACTTTAAAAGGAACCTTCACATGTTCCAAATAATAATCTATTTCTGTAATGTTGTCTAATACAGGAATACAATTGACAAATCCATCATTGAGTAGCTCTGAAATGTATTGCTTGTAAAGATCTCTTTTAAATCCATTACAGACAATTAAGGTATCTTTTGTGATCTTACCTTTTTCGTATAGGCTTCTTACTAGTGGGATATCAAAAGTGCTACTTGTCTCAATATGCACACCATTTTTTAGTGCCTGATCTACAACGAAACTAAAGTGAGAAGACTTGGTGCAATAGCAGTAAGTATAGCTACCTTTATAGTCATGGTTTTTCATGGCATTGCCGAAATACTTTTTAGCATTCTGAATGTTTTCAGAGATTTTAGGCAGGTAGGTTAACTTTAGTGGTGTGCCATATTCTTCTATGATTTCCAAAAGATTAACGCCATTAAAATGAAGTTGATTGTTAGACACTTCAAATTCTTTTGTAGGGAAATCGAAAGTCTGCTTTATTAAGTCAATGTATTTGTTCATTCCAAAAGATTATTCAATGCAAAGCTTGTATTAAGCTTCAAAATTGCATTAAAAAAATGTAAATTAAACCATTTATCCTTGGAAATTTTATCTTCACATCTGGTGTTTTTTTAATGTAGATTTTGGTAATATAAATATTTATGGACCAGTGTCTTCAAAGGGAGCAAAGTATAGTACTTTTGTGAATAAGCTATATTTAATACTTTTTGTTGTTTATTACTTTGAAGGGTAATTAACTTTTAACAGGGAATTCCACATAAAAAGTTGACCCTATATTTTCTTGAGATTCAAACCATATTTTGCCTTGGTGAGCAGAAATGATTTGTTTGGATATGGCCAAGCCCATTCCGAAAGGTTTCTCACCATTTGTTCCATCCCTTTTACTCATGGTATCCCATTCAAATAATTGGTCTTTGATTGAATTTGGTATCCCTATTCCTTCATCTTTTATTATTATGGTTACTTTTTCATTGTTGTGCTTCATTAAGATATTAATATCCTTCCCGTTTGGAGTGAATTTGATAGCATTGGCAATTAAGTTTGTTAGGACACGCCACATTTTTTCTTTATTGATCAATGCTGAGACCGGAAAAATATCAAGGTGAATTTTCTGATTTTTTTCATTCGCCTTATGATTTAATATTTCAACACAATATTTTAATAACCTGTCAATTTCTACGGATTCCTTCTTAATTTCATTCTGCTTTTTATTAGGGAGAAGCATTTCTGTAATAAGATTCATTGAGTTATTACAGGAGGTTTTTATGTTTTCTAATAGGTATTTGTTTTCTACCTTGATATCAGGATCTTCTAATATTAAATTGGCAATCATCAATGTGCTTCCTATTGGGTTTCGCAAATCATGGGCCACCATATACATGATTTTAGCATTTTCTGCTTGACTCAGCTCCAATGCATTTAAGGTGTCTTGAAGGTCACTGTTTTTTTGGAGAATAAGGTCGTTTGCTTTGATGGATTTTTTGAGATTAAACCAATTTACAATTAAGAATATAGTCAAAAGAATTGTGAAACCGGCTGCAGTTGCCAGGTATATGTTTTTTATTTTATTGTCCTTATTTAATATCGAGAGTTCATATTTCTGTGCAGCATTCCTAAAGGACCCTTCAATGTCAATAAATTTTAAATTATTGTCTATTAATTGTAAGGAATCATTAAGGTGATGGTAGGATTTCATCACTCTTAATGCATTTCTTGTGTCTCCTATTTTTTCAAAATATGCTTCTTTCACCAAATACCACCTGAGCAGGGCATTGTAATATTTTCTGTCTTTAATTTCTGCTTGTGGTAATTCTTTGTCTAATTCGTCTAAATATTTTTTTGCCTTGGACAATTCAAGATCTTTTATAAAAATATCTGCCAATTTGAGTTTCGCAGTTTGTGCATCACTGTGGTCATAATTGGGTTGGCTATTGATAATAATACTTGTTTTTAGAAGGTTCTTGGCTACTGGCATATTCCCTAATTTGGCCATGACTCCACCTAAATTTCCTTTTACTACTCCAATGGCAGAATTGATAAATAATTCCTTTTCAGGATAAAGAGGTTTGATTTCTTCAAGGTAGGCAAGTGCATCCACATAATAATAAGCGGCACTGTCGTATTTTTCCATTTTCTCATAACAGAGTGCCATTGTATTTCTGTACAATTGGGGCTCATTTATGTTTTGAATGATATTGTCATTTCCCCAACAAGACCGATTTTCTTCTATTGCCTTTTTGAAAAAAGGAATGGCCTCCTGATATTGTTTTTGGTCATATCGAAAAATCCCTAATCTGTAAGTCAAATTACTTACATTGCAATTGTCAAGATTTTCTAAGGCGTATTCTCTTCCACTAAAAAAATTCTGGAAAGCCATGTTAAATTTATGGTTGGCCTTCAAAATATCTCCTTCCATAAATTTGGTCTGCACATACCTATAATCATTAAGGGTATTCCCTTTTTGAAGAACCAAATACATGCTATCCAAATATTGTTCTGCTTTAATAAGGTCAAATTCGTATTTTAAATAATGCGTGGCGTAAAAATTATATCCTTCCCATAAGTCTAAATATGTCTTATTAGGGATCTGAGTGAAAATGCTGTCAAAAAATTGATAGGAATGGTTTAATTTACCATTGTTTAAAATAATACTTGCATTTTCTAATGCTGCCGTAATTTCCGGGGATGGTTCCTCAATTTTAGAAATTGTATTATTGCAAGCTGTTCCTACTAGGATGCAAATAAAAAATATTATAAAATGTTGCCAATAATTCACGAGATTAAAAACAAAAGTGCTTCGTTTTTTCATATTTGCCCAAATTAATCTATTATTCTTTAAAAAGACTAATTTTTATATGGCTAAAATTTTGACTTATTTCGTGATTTTGATTCTAAAAATTTATGAAAGGAAGCTCATTCATTTTTATTTGCGGTTAATAATATATGAAGTACGTTTTACCTAGCATAAATAATGGTTTAGGGAGACAATTTGATTTCAATTATTTTTCAAAATTTTGAGTATTTTTTTACAATAGTTTTAAAACAATGACTTGGAGGATAGTATCCTTACTATAGCTTCATTTTCAGGTAATAATAGTGTTTGCAATATCCGATAATTTAGTGTTTTATTTTTCCTGATGTTTGACACCTTGTTTCATCTGAATAAGTTCCAATACCTGGTTCTTAAAGATGTCCAACTTTCTTTGATACTCCTTGGGTTCCTCGATCATTGATAAATAATAATACGCACCCTCAATTACCACAAAAATTTTCTCTGCTAACAAATCAGTATCCTTTTGTGAAAGATCTTTATCCTTATCAAGTATTGTTTTTAGGGTGCTTCTTAATTTTAGGTGTAATTTTTTATACGCATTTCTAATGGTAGTATCCCTGAAAATAAAGGCATAACAACTAAAAAATACACCATCATCAAATAATAGATTCCACTCTCTTGAAAAGAGTCTATCAACCAGTAAGATGGGGTCAAGACTACTTTCTTTTTCAAATTTTAACAGAATTGGTTTGTAAATCAATTGGTATTGATGCAAAATATGGTCAATTAGTCCTAGGACCAATAACCGCTTGTTTGAAAAGTAATGCATGATCAAACTGGGAGGCATTCCCAATTGTTTTCCAATTTTGGCTATTGAAACATTTTCTAAACCTTCCCGCTTACACAATTCGTAAAACCCTTCTATAATTTCCTTCTTTCGAACTGTTCTAATGTTTGACTTCATGTTTTAGTTTATAATAAAGGTGCGAAAATAATCATTTTTAATTATTAATTAGTCTAAAAATCACTAATTTTATTATGATATATATTGAATGAATATTCAATAAACAAAGGATAAAATCCGGTTAATGTTTTGATAATATTCAGCAACTAACTTGCGCTCATTAAGACGAATAACTCAATCAATACCAACTTATATTCAAAATTTATGGAGAAAAATTTACAATTATTTGAGAAAAACAGTTTGAAAATAGGGCTTATCGCTCTTTTCATGCTGTTCGCTTTGACACTCCAGGCCCAAACAGTGGTAACTGGGGTTGTTAAAGATGGAATAGAAGACATCCCTTTGCCGGGAGTCTCTGTCTATCAAAAAGGTAGTGGAAAGGTAAGTATTACTGATCTAGATGGGGCTTATAAAATTGAAGTTTCTGATGCTCAAGCTGAATTAATCTTTTCGTTTATAGGTTTTGAGAGTCAAAATATAGTAGTGGGCAATAGGACAACCATAGACATTACTTTAGTAGCAGAGGAAACTTTACTTGAACAGGTTGTTGTAGTTGGATATGGAACCCAGAAAAAAATTAATCTTACGGGTGCTGTGGATCAGGTTTCGGGAGAGGATATCGTTAATAGACCTGTTGGAAATGTGATGCAAAGCCTACAAGGTGTAAGTCCGGGCTTAAACATTACTTATTCAGGTGGAAGGCCTGGTAGTATACCCAATATTAATATTAGAGGTTTTACTTCTATTAATGGAGGTGGACCACTAATTGTAATTGATGGTGTGGCGGCTGCTTATGATGATTTGTTGCGATTGAATCCGGCTGATATTGAATCATTTTCAGTATTAAGAGATGCGGCATCTGCTGCCATTTATGGTGCCAGAGCTGCATTTGGCGTAGTATTGATTACAACAAAACAGGGGGGGAGCAAGCAGGTGATTTCTTATAACAGTAATTTTTCTTGGGGAAAACCAACCGTAATGCCTCAACCCGTAACTGACCCTTATATTTATAGTAGGGTAATGGACCAAGCAACAAGTAATACGCCATGGAATTATATTAATTTTAATGATTACCATTATTCTTGGGCCAAAGAAAGGTCTGAAGACCCTTCTGTAGAAGATGTAAGAGTTGATCCCAACAATCCAAACCAATGGGCTTATATGGGAAATAATGATTGGTATGATTACTTTTTTAACGGTTCTAGTTTTTCTACCAACCAAAGTCTATCCATAAGTGGTAGTTCCAATAATGAAGGGATGCCCATGACTTATTATGTTTCGGGTGATTATACACGAGAAAATGGAATGAATAAATTACAACCTGACAACTGGGACAGGTATTCCTTAAGAGCAAGGCTTACCGCCACTCCTAAGAAATGGTTAAAATTGGACAATAACCTTAATATTTATCAAACGAAACGGGAAGAGTCTACCAATAATATTACAGATATCTATTCACTAACGCCGATTGAAGTGGCGGAAAACCCGGACGGAACCTGGGCGAATACAGATGCAGGAAGATTGGCTGCACGGTTGGTTGATGGAGGTAGAAATGTAGAAGATATGTTTGGTTTTCATAACATTTTTAGGGCCATAGGGACCTTTCTGGAGGGTGATTTGACGGTGACAGGAAATGCCAGTTTTAAGAGAGAACAATGGGTATATGGCTGGAATACCAAAAGTTATAATATAGGCTTTGGGCCGGATGATGTAAGAACTGAAGGAGGAGATGGGGCTGTGGTACAGCGAAATGGAAGCTTACAAAATACTATTTTTGACTTGTACAGTAATTACACCAAAACTTTTGGTGACCATACGATAAGTTTGCTTGCCGGTTATAACCAAGAAAGTTATTCTTATTCCTCTGTACAATCTGAGAGAAGGGTCTTGATCTCTTCATCTTTGCCCTATATTGGCTTAACTACAGGAGATTCTTTCATCACTCCTGGGTATAGTTCTTATGCTACACAGAGTGTGTTTGGTAGGGCAAATTATACCTACGACAATAAATATATTCTCGAATTTAATGGTAGATACGATGGATCTTCGAGGTTCCCAAGTTCTAGTAGATGGGGTTTTTTCCCCTCACTTTCGGGGGCTTGGATTATCAGTGATGAAGGATTTCTTAATGACTTTTCCTCTGATCCTACACTCAAGTTACGTGCATCTTATGGTAGTTTAGGAAATCAAAATGTTTCTAATTTTGGTTATTTACAATCTTTGCCAACTGAGCTTTCAAGTTATTTGATAGATAACAATAGACAAGTAGTGGTTTCCAGTTCCCCGTTATTAGCCGTTGATCCCAATTTCTATACTTGGGAAAGAGTAGTGACTACAAATTTCGGGCTTGATTTTGGTTTATGGGAAGACAGGTTCTTTGCTACTTTTGATTATTTTATTAGAGATACAAAAGATATGTTGACCAACCCGGTTGAACTTCCGGGCGTATTGGGAACTTCGCCACCGCAACAAAATGCCGCAGATTTGCAAACCAAAGGTTGGGAGCTTTCATTGAATTATAGAAATCAGTTTGGTGCTTATGACAAGCCCATTGAATTCACTTCAAAATTTTTCGTATCAGATTCCAGATCTTACATTACAAGGTTTGAAAATGAACAAGGCTTGTTTTCAAATTATCGGGTCGGTGAAGAAGTAGGTGAAATTTGGGGCCTAACCAATGATGGTTTATTTACCTCAGAAGATGAAATTAGCCAATTAGATCAATCTGCAATTATTCCTTGGGGAGCTTTGGATATTGTTCCAGGTTGGCCAAAATATGTGGACCTTAACAACGATGGGAAAATTGAAGAAGGACTTTCTGCCAATGACCCTAAAGACTTAAAGCTTATTGGGAATAGTAGTGCAAGGTATCAACTGGGGGCTAACCTAAGTCTGGCTTGGAATGGCTTTGATTTTTCTCTATTCCTTCAAGGGGTAGGCAAACAGGATTATTACCCTAGGCATTACCTTTTCTGGGGGCCATACCAACAGCCTTATGCCAATATCTACCCTTGGAATTTAGATTTCTATAGGGGAGAAGCAGATAGTGATGCCATGCGTGCTCAACATAGTCAATCGTATTTAGATGCCGGATTGGCCGATGTAAATACAGATTCCAGTTACCCTGTCTTACAGTCCTGGCTTGCGGATGCCAATTATGGATCAGGCTTAGATATTTCCCAAACAGGCTATTTATTAAATGCAGCCTATGTTAGGGTAAAGAATGTTACCATTGGTTACAATCTTCCTGAGCACTGGGTCTCCAAGGTTAAAGCCAGTAGAATTAGGGTTTTTGCTTCAGGAGAAAACCTTTATGAGTTTTCAGCAATCAAGTCATTTCTTGATCCTGAAGCTATCAATGGTGGAAATGGATGGGCGTACCCTTTCCAAAGGAAGCTTTCATTCGGGGTAAATATTGACCTATAAACGAAAAATAGAAATGAAAAAATACATATTTTATTTATTGATACTGAATATTTTCTGGATTACAGGATGTAATGAAGACTTCATGGACAGGTACCCCCAGACTTCAATTGCACCTGAAGAGTTTTTCAAAACTGAACAGGATTTAGAACTTTATGTCAATGGATTATTGTCTCTTCCGGGCATGTTTCAGTACCAAGCGGATCAGAGTAGTGATAACCTTGCTACAACCGGAGCAGTTGAAGTAAAAAGCATAATGACAGGTACCCCAAACTCCCAGAACATTACAAATGGATGGGATTGGGGCAGGTTAAGAAATATTAATTATTTCTTAGAAAATAGCCGCCAAGCGGATGCAAGTGTTGAAGCGATCGAACATTTTGAAGGCATTGCCAGGTACTACAGAGCCATTTTTTATTCAGATATGGTACAACGCTATTCTGATGTACCTTGGTATGATCAACTGCTTTCTCCTACAGATGAGGATTTGTACAAAGGAAGGGATTCTAGAGAAACTGTAGTGAATGGAATTATGGAAGATTTGGAATTTGCCAGCGAACATGTGCGAGAAGATGTGCCGACAGGAACTCCCGGTAATTGGGCTGTGAAACTGTTTTATGCAAGGTTTGCCCTTTATGAAGGTACTTTTAGGAAGTATCATGAGGAATTGGCTTTACAAAGTACTGCCAATACTTTCTTGACCAAAGCAGGTGAGATTTCTAAAATTATTATGGATTCAGGGGAATTCAGTATTTATAATACAGGAAATCCTGAAAATGATTATAAGGCATTGTTCAATAGTCAAGACTTAACTAGCAATAGTGAAGTGATATTATTTAATGCGTATGACCGAAATAAAGACAGAAGCAGTGATGTCAACACAGGGGTTTTTGGTACCTATGAACAATCTCCTGCAAGAGATTTGGTACAAGCTTACCTGATGGCTGATGGTACCAGTTTTACTCAAAAATCCGGATACGAAAAGTTCACTTACGTAGAAGAATTTCAAGGCAGAGATCCTAGGTTGTATCAAACATTGGTTTATCCGGGTTGGATCAGAGAACCGGAAACCAGTGCATACATCCCTTTATTGAATAGGAATTTTACAGGTTATTACCAGCATAAAGGATACAGCAATACCACAGACAATCTGGAGTTAGGTGGTTTAGACTTTCCTGTCTATAGGTATGCTGAGGTACTTTTGACATATGCTGAAGCCCTTGCTGAGCTCGGAACATTAACTCAAGCAGATTTGGATGCATCCATCAACCTACTTAGAAGTCGTGTTGGGATGCCGTCTTTGCATATAAATCAGGCAAATGCCCAACCTGATCCATTTATGGTCAACAAATATCCCAATGTGTCGGGGCCAATGACCGGAGTCTTGCTTGAGATTCGGCGAGAAAGAAGGGTGGAAATGGCCGTTGAAGGTTATAGATTTGATGACCTAATGCGCTATGGAGCAGGGAAATTGCTTGAAAATATTCCGGAAGGCATGTATTTTTCGGGGCTAGGAAATTTCGATTTAACAGGAGATGGAATTCCGGATGTGAAATTGGTAGATGAAGGTTCAGATATCCCTGAAGATGGTAACAAAGAAGTAAATGAATTAGGTGAAAAGCTCATCTATTATAAAGCGGGTACCATAGATGATAATGTAACTGTCTATCTTGAAAATGGGGAAGATGGAGGTACCTTGGTTACAGAAGTAACTCCTAGAAATTTCATCGATCCCAAATACTATTACAGACCTATCCCTGTACAGCAGGTTACACTCAATCCAAACCTTGAACAAATTTTTGGATGGGAATAATCAGTTGAAAAGAATACCATTTAGGCTGTTGGAACCATTTGGTTTCAACAGCTTACTTTTGTTTTACCTAAAAAAGGAATTTAATACCCAAATTAGATGAAGAAAAAGACAATAAGGTTTGCCATTATTTTTGTGGTAGGCAACATGCTTTCATTGGCTGTCCATGCCCAAGAGAAAAAGACGCTTTTTATTATTTTAGATGGTATCCAAAGGGAGCTTTTGGAACGTAACCCTACGCCCAATCTTGATGAAATTGCTTCCCATGGTGGCTACAGCCATGCATATGTGGGTGGTAAAAAAGGAGGCTATTCAGAGACACCTACCATTTCAGCAGTGGGTTACAATAGTTTGCTTACAGGGGTTTGGGTAAATAAACACAATGTTAAAGGCAATGGAATTCGTCAACCCAACTATTTTTACCCAACCATATTCAGGAATTTTAAGAACAGTTATCCCCACAAAACCACGGCAGTTTACTCTACTTGGTTGGACAATAGAACAAAGCTGGTGGGTGAAAATTTAGCGGCAACCGGACATCTTCAATTGGACTACCATTTCGATGGCTTGGAAATAGATACGCTTTCATATCCTCATGATGATAAAAGTGATTATATCAAAAGGATTGATCAAGCTGTTGCAGCTTATGCAGCAAATGATATAATGGAAAAAAGTCCTGACATGACATGGGTGTATTTACAGTATACGGATGACATGGGCCACAGATTTGGGGAAAGCCCACAGATGGATGCAGGTATTCAAGAAGCCGATCGGCAGGTGGGTTTAATTTGGAATGCGGTTAAGGAAAGAATTCAAGATTATAACGAGGATTGGATGATTATAGTTACAACGGATCATGGAAGAAAAGTAGGAGGTCGTGGGCATGGAGGACAAACAGATGAAGAACGGGCCACTTGGATTGTTACCAATAAAATATTCAATGATGTGTTCCAACAAACTCCTGGAATTGTATCGATTTTCCCAACCATTGCAAATTTCATGGACATTAGTATTCCAAAAAATCAAGCCATGGAGTTGGATGGAGCAGCACTTTTTGGGGAAGCTTATGCCAGTCATTTCTCAGGTAAGTTGGATGGTAAATCACTTCAACTTTCATGGAAAAGTTATTCATCCGAAGGAATGGCAAAAATTTGGATCACCGATACCAACCAATTTAAATATGGTGAAACAGATATTTACCGGCTAATTGGAGAAGTGAGACTTGGCGACAAGGAGGTTATTTTGGATTTAAAGGCAGAATACGAGGATTTAAAAGTAGTAATGGAGTTGCCTAATGGATACTTAAATGTTTGGGTTACAAATGATAAATAATTAAAAGTTATTATAAATTACTTTCTGGCCTACCATTAGTGTAAAACTAATAAAATATTTGGTGTTTGAAGGCTTAACTTAGTCTTCGAATACCATTTATTTATGTATAGGATAATTATCACCTCTTTAATTACGTTTTTAACAATTAATATTGTTTTAGGTCAAGATTCAGAACACCCAGGTATTATTGCAGAGAAGGCAGAAAAGCCGGTCAATATAGATGGAGTCCTAAACGAGCCTATTTGGAGAGATGTTGGCTGGCAAAGTGATTTTATTCAGACTTTTCCTACAGATACAGAAAAAGCAATTGCTGAGACCAAAGTAAAGGTAGCCTTTGATGACAAATTCGTTTATATAGCCGCCATTCTTTTAAATCCTGAACCAAGGAAGAAATATGTGAGTACTTCTTTAAGAAGGGATTATCGTGGCAATCAAAACGATGGCATCAGTATCGTGATTGACACCTTTAATGACAAAACCAATGGTTATATTTTTGGAGTAAATCCCTATGGTGTGCAAAGAGAAGCCATGGTAGGTAATGGTGGATTGTTATCTACTGATTTCAATTTGGCTTGGGATAATAAATGGTACTCAGAGGCCACTATACATGAAGATCATTGGATTGTTGAGATTGGTATTCCTTTGTCCACCTTAAGGTACAAAGATGGGGCTAGAGACTGGAACATAAATTTTTATAGGATAGATAGCAAATACTCCGAGAAAACCACATGGACACCTATTCCAAAAACCTTCAACGTTACCCATACTGCTTTTTCCCGTAACCTACATTTTTCTGAACCTTTGCCTAAATCTGGTGGAAATTATTCTATAATACCCTATACTGCAATTGCTTCATCCAATAATTCCATTAAAGGAATAAAAGAACCATTAAAGCCATCCTTTGGAGGAGATGCAAAAATTGGGATAGGCCCGGCGATGAATTTGGACCTTACCGTTAATCCGGATTTTTCTCAAGTTGAAGTGGATGAACAAGTGACCAACTTAGATCGGTTTGAAATCTTTTTTCCGGAAAGGCGACAATTCTTTTTGGAGAATGTGGATCTTTTTGCTGACTTTGGTACAGACAGAATTAGGCCTTTTTTTTCTAGGAGAATTGGGGTGGACAGAGATGAAAATACCGGGCAAAATGTGCAAAATCAGATCCTATATGGTGCTAGACTAAGTGGGAAGTTGAATGAAGATTGGAGAATTGGAGCCATGAATATGCAAACTGCCAACGATCCACTCAGAGGCATCTCAGGAAAGAATTTTACCGTTGCTGCTTTGCAACGTAAAGTATTTAACCGTTCAAATGTTGGGGTAATGCTCATTAACAGAGAAACCATGGACATGGAGCAAGGTGGCTTAAATTTGGTCAATGGGCAACACAATCGTTTGGTCGGGATAGATTACAATTTATTTTCTAAAGACAATCGCTGGACGGGAAAATTCTTTTACCATAAAACATTTGAAGAAGGTAAGCGCCAGAATACAGGAACAGGCCATGCTCAATTAACTTTTACCGATGTTAACTTAATGGCGGGATTGTCTTACTCCAATGTAGGGGAAAATTACAATCCTCTGGTGGGGTTTACTCCTAGAGTGGGTTATCAGAGGATTGCTCCCATCATGAGTTATACTTTTTTTCCGGATTCTAAACTAATCAATCGGCATGGGCCGGGTTTTGAGTCGGAGACCTTGTGGACACCCTCATTAGGGATTACCGATGAATTACATACCCTTAATTACCTGATTCGCTTGCATTCTTATGCAGAAGTGACTTTCAGTGTCAATAATCAATATACTTATTTATTTTTCCCTTTTGATCCTACAAGGACAGGAGGAGAGCCGTTAGCACAGGGTACTTCTTACAGATATAATTATTTTGGTATAGAAATGAAGACTGATCCAAGAAAATCCTTTTCCTTGATAGGAACCGGTCAAGCCGGACAATATTACAATGGAAATTTGGCTAATTTCATGGGTACAGCCCAGTGGAGGGTTGGTTATACAGCCAATATATCCATGAATTTAAGTTACAGCCGCCTTAGGCTTCCTGAACCTCAAAAAGATGTGGATTTGATTTTAATTGGTCCAAGGTTTGATTTAACTTTTACGAGAAGCCTCTTTTGGACTACATTTATTCAATACAATAATCAGATCGACAATATCAATATCAATACCCGTTTACAATGGAGGTATGCCCCGGTTTCAGATTTATTTATGGTTTATACAGACAATTATTTTCCGGATTCATTTGCCTCTAAACAAAGAGCTTTTGTAATGAAGTTGAACTATTGGTTGAATTTATAATAGTTGGGTAGACAGACAATGTTTGATCCCAATGGCTTATTATAATTAAATAAACCAATACTATGTAATGGTATTTCTTCGCCCTGACAATAGTCAGGGATGAAGCCTATCCCATGATTTTGGGGAATGTGGCCATCGACAGAAAATCAGTCTGTTCTGTTTGTAGGTTTGAGCATAGCAATGCTATGGTGAAATTGAAAGCGGCAAAGAAGTGGCTGAATTGGAAGCAATTTCAGCACCAAATAGATTGTCTAATGTATATTTCGGGTTAAAAATAGGGCAAAAAAATAGGTGACTGAAGCTATTATCGCCCTGCCACCTATATAAGCTTTTTATTTTCTTTAAATTATTTTAAATAATCAGGTCTTTCGGTACCATCATACGGTTTAGCGCCCAAATTTTTCCCACTAAATTTTTCAACGGTTAATAAATTCTTATCCGTAACGGTTGGTGCTTTGATAAATCCATAATACCTGCCTTTCCAATAATCTCTTAAATAGCCGGTAGGCTCCATGATTCTATTACCATTTCTACCACCATCCAAAACAATAGCTCTTCTGGATTCCCTGAGTGCTGCCACTTCTCTAGGAGATATGGCCTTAACTCCCCCTTCATAAGATATGTATCCTTTTTCAACAAATAAATCATCTCTATGAGAATTATTATAACTGTAATTGGTACAGTCAAGTGGCCATTCCCTAAGGTGTTGGGTGGCAGCCCCAAGGTCTGCATCATTGCCTGTTAGCGCTGCATAGGTGAAATTAAACCAAGGAATTTTTTCCATGCGTTTGATTTCAAATGTTCTTTCTAAACTTCTTAAATAAGTGGATCGCAAGTCTGGATCTTTTTCATAAGGAAGCAGTATCATATAGGACTCTAAAGCCAAATTATCATCCCAAGGAGCGATTTGTGAAGGTGGGAAAGTTTTCTTTTGTTTGATTGTGTTTTCAGGATACCCCCATTTCACCAATTGATCATAGCCTTTTTTGTATTTTTCCTCACCGGTGAGCGCATAGGTAGCATAAGTGAAGGCAAGTACTTCCAATCCATTAATTCCCCGATCTTCATAGCCATATGGTCTAAGTAAATACTCCGGATTCCATCGACCCCATCTGGTAGTTTCTCCATCTGCATCAATTAATTTCCAGCCATTGTCCATTATATATGAAGTCATTCTTGTCATGTGCTCCTTTGCTAGTTCCTTCTCTTTTCCTTTGGCTACTAAATCGTGGAAAATTGCTACCGAATAATAATGGGCAATTACTTCATCACTTGAGGCATCACCTTTCCAGTACCATAAGCTATCTGCAGTGGCATACCATTTGGCTGGCAAACCACCAGATCCTCTGTTGTCCATAGTTCCCGGGTCTCCCTTTCTTGAAAAAACAGCCCTTGAAATTAGACCATCTATAGGTGTTACCCTTTCTAGAAATAGCATGGCTTGAAAAGCATCCAAAGCTTCTTCTCTATCCGCTTCATCACCGGTCACTGCATATTTATAACTCATAGCCGCTAGATATGTGGCAGTATGTGCACCATCATTGTCACTAATGTCTCTGAACCATTCTCCATTTCTTTTGGATAATAAATGGGTAAAGCCCATTCTTTTATGGCCGTAAGCCTCCATCCATTGTTCGTAATGGGCTGCTTTCTTCTGTAAAGTATAAGGTTCATAGTGAATAATCCCCAATCCTCCTTCAGTGGCAGTTACTACTTTATTCTTGGTGCTTGCAATTCCATTGACTTTATTGTCTGGTAACCAAAGCCCGGAACCAAAATAATGGAATTCATCAGCGGTCATTCTGATCAGACCACGAGGAGTTCCTATCCACATGTCGCTGTCAAAACCTTTGACCATTTGAGCAGTGTTTTCTACCGGTAAGCCATCTGTTCCTTTAATTTGGGTCAGAGATGTTCCTCTCAGTAGGCCTAAGCCCCGATCGGTACTGATATAAAGTTTACTTCCTATACTTAGTAAATCATTGGTGTTATTAGAAGGTAAATTTCCCCAATCAATCAGGTGTTCATTGACCACCTTTCCTGCCAGCTGTACTAATTTACCGGGCTGCAGAATATGTAAGGTTTGGCTATAGCTTTCTATGGCAGTAATGGGACCCAAAGTTACAGGGTCGGCGAGTAGTTGAGTACCATCTTCCATAAACATGGTCACATCACTTGAAAGATATCCTCCTTCAGGCATTATATTGGTTAATTTACCATCTTCATATTTAAAAATGGATTCCGTAGTAGCTACATGGACCTGATTCAGGTGCATACAAAAATCTACAAACTTTTCAGCACTGATTTTAGCCCATTTTTTGTCGTCGAATAGATAAAGGCCTGAATTACTGCTTACCCATAGGCCACCTTTCAATACTTCAATTTTAGTAATTTTTTCCGGAGCTCCTTTTACCGGTACTAATCCTTGCCCTTGCAAAAAAAATAAATTGCCTTCTTTTACTGCGTAAACAACTTCATCCAATATGGCCACCTGGTCTATAGGCTTATCAGTAGGTATTACTTCTCTGCGTTCTTGTAAATAGGGATTGTCTGCTACAGGTTTCCAATATTGCTCTGTATTCCCTTGCCCTAAGAGATAATTACCATTTATCAGGGCAATCAGTAAAATAAGCCCTGCTTTAAAAGTCTTCTTCATTGTCTAATTATTTGTGATTGTTAGTTAAATACCCCTTGGCTAGAAGAATGTACCACAGCAAGACTATATTTTTACATTTGATTTGGAATCATAGCTGTTGGTTGATAAGGATAAAAGTTTTGAGGGGTACAATAGATAGCAAAGAATTTACCAGAGCCCTTAATGTAAAATCCGAGTTTAATTGGGATGATTTTTTTCTTTAGCATAATGAATAACTCCTAATCAAGGTAAGCTTTGATCCTTAACCCCGGATTTTGTAATAGGATTTCTCCGTCCTGACAATAGTCAGAAGGGAAGCCTGTACCGTGCTTTCTGGAAGTGTCGTCAACGTAAGAAAATCAGGCCGTTTAGAGATTTTAGCATGTTGCCGCTTAGGTGAAATTTAAAGCAACAATGAAATGCCTGATTTTGAATTGATTCCAAAACGTAATTGATTGTTTATGACATATTTCGGGTTAAAATGAGTTTTGAGATTAATTGTGCTTACCAGCAATACCTACAATTGTGCCACATAAAGCCTTCAATTGGTAATTAGTGTGGATTAAAAGAATATAATATTGAAACTCCTAATGAAAAAAATAAACGAGTTAAGGAAGGTGAATAAACCTTGCTTGATAAACCTTTGGCGTTTCCCCAAATTTATTTTTAAATGCCCTGATAAAATACGTAACATTGTTAAAGCCGGACAGCATGCACACATCTTGGATCTGATAGTTGATGTTTTGAAGCAATTGGGCAGATTTATTCAACCTTTGTTCCAAAATATATTCCATAGGGCTTAATCCAAATTCATTTTTAAAAGTTCTGGAAAAATGAGTTTTGCTCATGCAGGCTTTATTGCTTAATGATTCCAAGGTGAAATTCTCTTGTAAATTTTGTTTGATAAAATTGACCACATGGGCAATTCTGTTTGAGTTTGCCAATGACTTGTAGGTCTTTTCAAGTATATCCCTTGCTTGCGTTTGCGATAGACGGATAAGTAATTCTTTTAAAGCCAATGAGGCAATCAAGTCTTTTTCTTTAGATCTTTCCTTTACCCCAATTCGAATAAATCGGTTAATAATTTCGGATAAGTCCTGATTATTTATCAAATGAAAATAATTTAAATCCAGCCCCCACTGCTTTTGCCATTCTTTGTCCGGAAGTTTTTCATTCAATAAGTTAAAAGTATTCTCAATCATGTCCTGAGAAATTGAGAGAGCAATGCATTGGGTAGGATTGTCCCATTTTGCTTCGGGAAAATCTATTTTCATCAATTCATTTGGCGGAACAATGACAGATTCTCCGGGTAAATACTCAAACCCGGGGTTGTCAAAAAGGTGCATTACTTTTTTACCCTTAATCATGGTGGTTAAAACCAAGTCTCCAAAACTAAGGTTGACGCTTGAAGCTTTTTGATGCGTTTCAAAGATATTAAGTTCACAATTGTTCAACGAATAGGTGGTCCTATTTTCAACCAATGTTTTTAGGTCCAATTCATTTCTCCAAGGAACTCCGGCTATTAAGGGTTTTTGTGGCATAATATTATCAAAAGACAAGTTACCATTTAAGCATACATTATGCCTTTTATTAATTCACGTTGAAAGCATCTTATAGGTTTTAAATCGCAGAATGATTTTTCAAGTGGATAAGATGGTGTTTCAGGTGGATTTTAAAATTTAATTTACTTATAAATTTGATAAAACTCAAAATAATAATAAAATGTCAACACAAACATTATCCCAAAGTATACCGGTGAATAGGCCGGAAGTAAAAGAAAAATACGATCATTTTATTGGAGGAAAGTGGGTGGCGCCTACCAATGGTGAATATTTTGATAATATTTCACCCATAGATGGTAAGCCATTTACCAAAGCAGCAAGAGGAAATAAGGAGGATGTGGAATTGGCTCTGGATGCTGCCCATGAGGCCTTCAAAACTTGGTCTAAAACTTCTCCGGCTGAGAGAAGTAAATTGTTAAATAAAATTGCTGATGTAATTGAGGACAACCTTGAAATGCTGGCTCGAATTGAGACGGTAGACAATGGGAAAGCATTAAGGGAAACCAGAGGGGCTGATTTACCTTTGGTAATCGATCATTTCAGGTATTTTGCCGGCGTAATTAGAGCTGATGAGAGTACCATTTCTGAACATGATGAAAATACTGTCAGCATAGCATTACATGAGCCCCTAGGGGTGGTAGCTCAAATCATTCCATGGAATTTCCCTTTGCTAATGGCAACTTGGAAAATTGCGCCTGCCTTGGCAGCAGGTTGTTGTACCATAGTAAAACCGGCTGAACAAACGCCCACTAGCATCATGGTATTGATGGAGTTGATCGGAGATATATTACCTCCGGGTGTGCTAAATGTGATTACTGGGTTTGGTCCTGAAGCCGGAAAGCCATTAGCAAGTTCAAAGAGAGTAGCTAAGGTTTCCTTTACCGGAGAAACTACTACTGGTCGATTGATTATGCAGTATGCCTCCGAAAACTTGGTGCCCGTGACCATGGAATTGGGAGGTAAATCTCCAAATATTTTCATGAAGTCTGTGGCGGATGCCGATGATGATTATTTTGATAAGGCTGTAGAGGGAGCTGTTTTATTTGCCTTTAACCAAGGTGAGGTCTGTACATGTCCTTCCAGAATTTTAGTTCATGAGGATATTTATGATGTTTTTATGGAGAAGGTTATCGAAAGGACAAAAGCCATAAAAATGGGACACCCGCTAGCAGAGGACACCATGATGGGTGCCCAATCTTCCAATGATCAGCTGGAGAAAATCATGTCCTATATGGACATCGGTAAAAAAGAAGGGGCTCAAATTTTGTGTGGTGGAGCTAAAGCAGGGCTGAACAGTGGATTGGAAGAAGGATACTATGTGCAGCCTACTATCTTTAAGGGACATAACAAAATGAGGGTTTTCCAAGAGGAGATTTTCGGTCCGGTAACTTCAGTAACCACATTTAAAACTACTGAAGAAGCCATAGAAATAGCCAATGATACCATGTATGGTTTGGGAGCAGGTTTATGGTCAAGAGATGCCCATGAATTGTATCAGGTTCCTAGGGCCATAAAAGCTGGCAGGGTTTGGGTTAATTGTTACCATGCATATCCTGCACATGCTCCTTTTGGCGGGTATAAAAAATCTGGATTTGGCAGGGAAAACCACTTGATGATGCTGGACCATTACCGACAAACCAAAAACATGTTGATTTCGTATGATAAGAATAAGTTGGGTTTCTTTTAATCGACAAAGTGCCGGATGTCTTGTGACTCCGGCATTTTTTTCTCATTTAATCGCGGAATTAGCATGGAAGAATATACACCTCGGGTTTTGGTTACTGAAGAAGCCAAAGCCGTTATTAATAAATTGAAAAAATCTCATAACAATGACTTAATGTTTCATCAAAGTGGTGGTTGCTGTGATGGGTCCTCGCCAATGTGTTTTGAGAAAGGTGATTTCATCGTTGGGGCGAGTGATGTATGGATGGGTAAGGTGTATGGTTGCGATTTTTTTATGAATGAAGATCAATTTGACTATTGGAAACATACCCAGTTAACTTTAGATGTGGTTAAGGGTAGGGGGAGTAGTTTCTCCATTGAGATTCCTTTAGGTATACGATTTATGATCCGTTCTCGATTGTTTACCTCTGAAGAACTTCTTCGCCTATTTCCCATAATGACAGGTGAAGAATATTTAGAAAAGTGAAAAATTTTAAAAGGGTAAGCTATTAAGTGGGTAAACTATATGGGATTATATTTACTCTTCGTGTTGATAAACAATCTCACCTCCGATAATGGTCATCATTACATTGGTATTAAGGATTTGGTCTTCCTTTATTTTCATAATGTCTTGATTTAATATTACCAGATCTGCTAATTTTCCGGTAGCGATACTGCCTTTAATTTTTTCTTCAAAGGCCCCAAAAGCAGGTGATAGGGTATAGGATTTTAGTGCTTGTTCCCTCGTCATTTTTTGCTCAGGTTCATACCCGGACTCCGGTTCTCCCTTTAGCGTTTTACGTGTAACGCTTGCATAGAAATTCTCTATAGGAGACAGGGGTTCCACAGGAACATCGGTTCCATTAATAAGAGGCGTGCCTGTAGCCAAAAGTGCTTGCCATACATATGCTCCATCTAGAATCCGTTTTTTTCCAAGGCGATCAATTGCCCAAGGTCTATCTGAAGATAAATGAATGGCTTGCATCGAAGGAATGATCCCTAATTGTGCAAATCTAGGGATGTCCTCCGGATGAAGATGTTGTACATGTTCTATTCTAAATCTATGCTGATTGCCTTTGGAACCTGTTGTCTCGAATGCTTTTTGGTATTGGTTAAGTACTTCCTGATTGGCCTTGTCTCCAATGGCATGTGTAGCTATCTGAAACCCGTGTTCAATACCTTTTAAAGCTGTCTGATATACTTCCGACATCGGCATGGTTTCATGTCCAAAATGACCGCTTTGGTCTGAGTATTCTTCCAGTAACCAAGCACCCCTTGTTCCTAAGGCCCCATCAGCCATTAATTTTATGGAGCGCACAGTAAGCATGGGGTCAATCAGTGGGCCTTTGTGGTACCAATCCTCCAATAAGTCTTTGTCATTGCCTGCGAGCATAAGGTACATTCTTGTTTTAAGCTGGCCCTCCCCATGTAGCTTTTGATAAAAATTTAAAGTCTCTTGGCTTACTCCGGCATCATGAAAGCCGGTAATGCCCTTACTATGGCAAGCCTTTTGAGCCAAATTAAAGGCTTGAATATTCCTTTCTAAACTATTTTCGGGTAGGTGTCCAATTATCAAGTCCATGGCATTTTCATTAAAGATTCCGGTCGGATTTCCATTTTTATCCCTTATAATTTCACCACCAGCTAGCTTTTTATGATTGTTCATTTCTTGATTCAAGGGGCCGATTTTTGCAATTTCCATCGCCTTTGCATTGGCAAGAAGCGCATGCCCACTTACGTGAAACAGGACTACAGGATGATCAGGGCTGCTGATACTTAGTGAATTATGCAATGGTAACCCATTGACCGTTTCATCAGGTTGGGTTTCCCACTTGCTTTGGTGCCAACTATGGCCAATAATCCATTGACCGGGAATTGTATTGGCGGTAGCTTCTTTTACCCTAGCAACAATTTCTTCATAGGTGGCGGCCGTGGATAGGTCTAAGTTCAATTGGCTATATCCCATTTCCATAAAATGGCCATGACCTTCTATCCATCCTGGAGTCATTATTTTACCGGAAAAATCAATTATTCGGGTCTGTGGTCCAATAAAAGCATCGACGTCTTCCTCTAAACCTACAAATAGAATGAGAGAATCTTTAATGGCAAGCGCTCCTGCGATTGGATTTTCCGCATCTTGGGTATAGATGGTGCCCCCTTTGAAAACCAACGTGGCTTCATCCATATTTGAGGATGGGGTACAGGCTAAGGAGAAGCAAGTCCACCCAACAAAAAACAACAAGTTAAATTTTAACTCCGCTATAATTCTTATGGGTAAATATTTCATAAACATATCTTTAAATAAACAGGTTTGCAATTGGTTATCAAATTCCATATTCTTTTTCTACTTTACAAATACGGACTTTATAATGCCTATACCAAGAAGATTTTCCTTGAACCTGAGCCAAGCTGTGGTCTTTTTGGTTTTTCCAGGCTTTAATTGATTCCAAGTCTTTCCAGTAACTAACGGTAATTCCTATTTCAGCGCTTGCTGAATCATGACCTAGATATCCGGGTTGTGATTTTACCAAGTTTTCTATGTGCAATGCCACCTCAGCATAATTTACCAGGTTTTGTCCTTTAATGCTGGTGAAAATAACGGCATAATAGGGAGGTTTAGGAGTTGAGCTAATTTTTTCCATGGCTTAATTTGATGATGTTCCTATAGCTTTTATACCTTGATAGATACATGAATTGATAAGCAATTTTATTATATAAGATCAAATTAATTAAACCTTTATTAATTTGATCAATTCCCCTGATTTTTTATCTTTATATCTTAATATTCAGACTAAAAATTAAAATAATATTACACCTTTTTCTGTTTGAGAGAATCAGTATTTTTTTTCGTTAGAGGGTGTATGAAGTAAGCAAGTTTGATTAATATTTGGAGTGAAATAAATTAAAATTAAGAAAAAATGGATGTAGAAATTCTCTCCAGAGTACAATTTGCCTTCACCATTGCTTTTCATTACATCTATCCTCCCTTAAGTATTGGGCTGGGATTGATCATGGTTATCATGGAAAGTCTCTATTTGCGAACAGGAGATAAAGAATATGAGATTTTGGCAAAGTTTTGGACCAAAATTTTTGCTTTAACCTTTGGAATAGGTGTTGCAACCGGCATTGTAATGGAGTTTGAATTTGGTACCAATTGGGCCACTTACTCCCGTTATGTTGGCGATGTATTTGGAAGTGCCTTGGCGGCAGAGGGGATTTTTGCTTTTGCCTTGGAAAGTGGGTTTTTAGGAGTATTACTTTTTGGTTGGAATCGCGTAAAACCATGGGTTCACTGGATAGCGACCTTGGGCGTGTTTTTAGGCTCTATGTTTTCGGCGGTGTGGATAGTCATTGCAAATAGTTGGCAACAAACACCTGCTGGTTTTCATATTGTGGGAGAAGGCATGGAAGCCAGGGCAGAGATTATAGATTTTTGGGAAATGGTATTTAATCCTTCCAGCATGGACCGGCTTGTTCATACCTGGCAGGGAGCGTTTTTAGCAGGAGCATTTTTGGTTTTGAGTGTTCATGCCTATTACATAAGAAAAGGAAGGTATCTAGACATTTCAAAAAAAGCATTTAAAATTGCATTGATTGTTGCTACTGTTTTTTCCTTGGCTCAATTGATTTCCGGGCATAGTTCTGCCAATGGAGTAGCTGTTAATCAACCGGCAAAATTGGCTGCTTTTGAAGGGCATTTTGAAGAAAATGCTGCCGCTCCCATGTACTTGTTCGGTTGGGTAGATAAATCTTCACAAACAGTAACTGGCTTAAGTATTCCCGGTGGTTTATCCTATTTATTGCATTATGAATTTGGTGCGCCTGTTACAGGTTTAAATGCCTTTCCGGAGGAAGACCGGCCTTCTCAAGTGAATGCAGTTTTTCAATTTTATCATATTATGATCAGCATTGGTATGTTTTTAATTGTACTTACCATTGCCGCATGTATTCAATGGTACAGAGGAAAGCTTTTTGAAAGCAGGAGGCTGCTTTGGGTGTTTTCTTTTGCTGTAATATTACCTCAAATAGCCAACCAAGTGGGCTGGTTTGCCGCTGAAATGGGAAGGCAACCTTGGGTAGTTTATGGTTTATTAAGAACGAGTGATGCATTAAGCAAAACTGTAACCGCTAATCAGGTGTTGTTTTCGTTAATCTTATTTTTTATCGTCTACACCATACTTTTACTCTTGTTTCTTTACTTGCTCAACAAAAAAATAAAACATGGTCCTTACGATGAAGAGGAGGACTTGGATCGGCCTTTTCAGCATGATGTTGCAGCTTCGTTTTCACCTGATAAATAAAAAATTATGGAAACCTTATTTGGAATCGATTATCCCACCCTTTGGTTTTTAGTTGTAGGAGGTTTATTTTCAGGCTATGCTATCTTGGATGGTTTTGATTTTGGTGCCGGGGCCTGGCATTTGTTCTTTAAAAAAGAAAAAAGCAGAAGATTGGCCCTTAATGCCATAGGTCCGGTTTGGGATGGAAACGAAGTTTGGTTGGTGATTGGAGGAGGAGCTCTTTTTGCAGGTTTTCCTGTAATGTATGCCACCTTATTCTCAGGCATGTATGTTCCTTTTATGTTATTTTTATTGGTGATCATTATGCGGGCAGTTTCTATAGAGTTTCGAAGCAAGGAACCCATGCTTTGGTGGAGAAAAATGTGGGACATTTCCTATTCAATTTCTAGTATCATGTTGCCATTTTTACTTGGAATAGTTCTAGGTAATGTGCTTTTGGGCATGCCCCTTGGAGAAGGGTTTGAATATGAGGGGGAAGGTTTTTTGAGCTTTCTGAACCCTTATGCGATAATGGTTGGCATATCAACACTTGCCCTCATGATGTCACATGGTGCCATTTACCTTTTATTGAAAACAGAAGGAAGAATGTATGCAAAACTCAAACTTTTATTAAAGAAGGGGATGATTTTCTTTATGGTAAGTTTTAGTATTACTTCCTTGTATACCCTCATTTATATTCCGCATCTATCTGATACTTTTAGAGGCAATCCGGAACTATTTGTGGTTCCATTGGCAGCCTTGCTATGTATCGCCAATGTGCCTAGGCTAGCCAATAAAAAAAAGTTCGGAAAAGCTTTTCTTTTTTCATCCCTAACAATTAGTTTGTTGCTTGTTTTGGTGGCCATTGAATTGTATCCCAACCTTTTGTATTCAACCCTAGATCCCAAATACACAATTACCGTATACAATGCTGCTTCCTCAGATAAATCTTTAGGAATAATGCTCACTTTTGCTGCTATTGGAGCCCCTTTGGTTTTGGGATATACCGCCTTCGTTTATGTAACTTTTAGGGGAAAAGTAAAAATAGACGAAACTAGTTATTGATTGCTCCCTTTTTTATAGGGTTGATATTCTATAGAAATGTATGGAAATATAACGGTTTAGTTTTATCTTTCAGAAGCAAAACCCTATCTAATTATATAAACCCAAAACATTATGAAAAGGATTGGAATAATTATTATAACTATCTATTGCTTCTCTTCAGTATATGGGCAGCATTTAGATATAGCTAATCCGGCACTTTTAAATATAGTTGATGAGAACAGTCAGGTTATTAAATTACATGATGGTTTTCAGTTTACCGAAGGTCCGGTTTGGAATGAGGAAGGTCAATATTTATTATTTAGTGATATTCCTGCCAATACAATATTTAAACTTGAGCCTACCGGTGAAATCGTTTCCTATAGAAAACCCAGTCAAAATTCTAATGGGCTAACTTTTGATAAAGAAGGAAACTTGATAATTGCTGAACACAGTGGCAGGAAAATAAGCAAGATAAGCCCCGAAGGCAATTATTCTACGATAGTAGATAATTATATGGGCACCAAACTAAACAGTCCCAATGATGTGATCGTGGATAGTCAAGGTGCTATTTATTTTACAGATCCTCCATATGGCAGGCCGAAAGATGCATCTGATACATTATCTTTTAATGGAGTCTATAAATATTCTAAGGGAGAAATCCATTTGATTTCGGATGACCTCTATAGACCCAATGGTATTGCTTTGTCTCCAGATGAACGTAGCCTATACGTAGCCAATTCGGGTCAACCCAAGCAATTTGTTAAATATGCTATCAGTAAATCAGGCAAAATAGGGAAGGGTAAAGTTTTTTTTGATGCATCAGGATTATCTGGGGAAGGTAATCCTGATGGTATTAAAGTAGATCCTGAAGGAAATATATTTGCTACCGGGCCCGGAGGAGTTTTAGTCTTAACTGAAAATGGGGAATTGCTAGGTACAATTAAATTTCCGGAAACGCCTGCTAACCTGGCTTTTGGAGGGCATGATATGAAGACCCTTTTCGTAACGGCTAGGACAGGATTGTACTCCATTCGACTGAAATAGTCTATTTATTATGGATTCAGGAAGAAGAAAATTCATCCAAAAGGCAGGGTTGGGATCTGCTGCCGGATTGATTGGAACGAGTGGAAAGCTTCATTTGAATAAAAACCCTGAATTGTATAAAAACAAGGCCATAGGACAGGCATTAACAGAGCCTATTTTAAGTATTCCTGAATTAAAAGAACCCGTTTGGATTGCATCAATTGAGCTGTTAAGGAGGAAAGATAATTTTATTTGTCGGGTTAGGTCTAAAGGTGGTGTAGAAGGTATATCTGTTAGTAACAATATGCAAATGGTATACCTTTACCCCATTTTTTTACATCGTATTCAACCCTTTTTTATTCAAAAGGATGCGAGGGATCTTGAGTCATTGTTAGAAGAGGTATATGTATACAAGAGCAATTACAAATTGCAAAGTTTGGCGTTGTGGGTACCTTTAGCCACACTGGAATTTGCTATTTTAGATTTGTTAGGGAAATTAACCGACAAAAGTATTGCTATGCTTATTGGTAAAATCCATAACCCTAAAATAGCTGTTTACCAGGCCAATAATTTTAGAGGTAAATCAGCAGAAGAATCCATAAACCTAATCGAAGCTCAGGTTGGCGAAACAGGCGCCAAAGCATTGAAATTTAAAGTAGGAGGGAGAATGAGTAATGACAAGGACTTCCCACCAGGAAGAACTGAGAAATTGATTCCTTTAATAAGGGAAAGATTCGGTGCAAATATGGCTATTTATGCTGATTCGAACGGATCGTATTCAGTAAAAGAGGCAATCAGAATTGGTGAAATATTGCAAGAATATAAGTTTGATTTTTTTGAGGAACCAGTCCCATTTGATTGGTATGAAGAAACACTAGAAGTAAATAAATCATTGAAGATCCCAATCGCTGGAGGTGAGCAAGAACCAAGCATACATAACTTTAAATGGTTGATTGAAAAAGATGCATTGGATATTATTCAACCGGATATTTTTTACTTTGGGGGAATGATTCGGTCCATGAGAGTTTCAAAAATGGCTGCAATAAAAGGAAAAGATTGTACGCCACATATTTCCGGATCGGGGCTAGGTTATTTATACATGTTACATTTTGTTTCAGCAATTCCTAATGCTGGACCCTTTCATGAGTTTAAAGGTCTGAACCAAGAAATTCCCTTTGAATGCGCGACTTCTGACCTTTCGATAATCAATGGAATGGTTAGCGTTCCTACCGGAGCCGGCTTGGGAGTGACATTAGATCCGGATTTTGTGAAGGCACATAAAAAAGTAAAGGGCTGAAACATCATTTTAATTAAGCGAAAGAATATGTAATTTGCCATTTGTATCGGAAGACGAAAAGTCACCAAGAATAGATTGATATGAATACAGACATATTATTTTAAGCTTGATATTTATTTGAACTTGCTTGTGGAGAGCGTGATTTAGATTGGTCGTAGGAAATATCAGTTTTAGATGTAAAATTTAATAAAATAATAAACCTTAGGATACCCGTAATTTATATGAACAAACCTTCTCTCTTTTTAAGTCTTGGCTTGTTTACCCTTTCTTTGATTGGGTGTAACTCAACACAAGAAACCAACACAGATTCCGAACCTACGTTATCCAAACCAAACATCATTTATATATTGGCTGATGATTTAGGCTATGGTGATTTAAGTTTTAATGGACAGGAACATATTTCCACGCCAAATATTGATAAACTGGCTAAGGAAGGCTTGTTTTTTAACCAACATTATTCCGGCTCAACGGTGTGCGCACCTTCTAGAAGTACTTTGGTTTCGGGTTTTCATACGGGGAATGCTCCGGTAAGGGGCAATTATGAAATTCAACCTGAAGGCCAATATCCGCTACCCGACTCTGTCTTCACAATTTTTGAGTCTTTGAAGGCAGAAGGTTATGCCACAGGTGCTTTTGGTAAGTGGGGGCTAGGCTATCCGGGTTCTGAAGGAGATCCGAACAAACAAGGAGTAGATGTGTTTTTTGGATATAACTGCCAACGAATGGGGCATAATTATTACCCATTTCATCTTTGGGACAATCAAGACTCAGTAGTTTTGGAAGGAAATGCCGGTAAAAATCTTGAGGAATACGGTCCTGAACTTATCCATTCAAAGACATTGGATTTCATATCAGAAAATAAAGAAAATCCCTTTTTCCTTTATGTACCCACTATTATCCCACATGCAGAATTAATAGTTCCTGAAGATATTATGGAAAATTATCGGGGCAGATTTGAAGAAAAACCTTACCAAGGAGTAGATGAAGGTCCTGATTATAAAATTGGAGGCTATATGTCTCAGGAAGAGCCTCGAGCTGCCTTTGTTGCCATGGTGGAATTATTGGATAAACAAGTTGGAGAAATCGTGGGCAAACTTGAAGAACTAGGAATTAGGGACAATACGCTTATTATTTTTACTTCAGATAATGGTCCCCATAAGGAAGGGGGAGCGGATCCCGATTTTTTCAATAGCAATGGTCCGTGGAAAGGGTATAAAAGAGATTTATATGAAGGTGGTATCAGGGTTCCAATGATCGCCAATTGGCCTGGGAAAATTAAACCTGGCAAAACAGATCATATCTCTGCTTTCTGGGATATTTATCCAACCCTTTCTGCTCTAACAGGAAGTGAATTACCCGGTAAAACAGATGGTATTTCCTTTGAGCCTACGCTTTTGGGCAAAAGTAACGAACAAAAACAACATGAGTATTTATACTGGGAATTTATTGAGCAAGGAGGAAAACAAGCTATTAGACAAGGAAAATGGAAGGCTATTAGACTTAATCTAAGAAAAGACAATAACCCTCCAATTGAGTTATACAATTTGGAAGAAGACCCTGGCGAAGAAAATAATATAGCTGAAAAGCATCCTGATTTGGTGAAATCATTCAAAGCATTAATGGAGGAAAACCATACACCCAATCCGGTTTTTAAGTTGTATGCCTCAGAACTTGATAAGTAAATTTTTACGTTAATAAGACTTTTAACAATGATTAAATTATCCAAATTTAGTTTAGTAAGCTTATACTTGCTATGTCTGGGGTGCTTTTCATGTTCTTCAGAAAAAGTAGACACCTCAGAAAAGGCTCCAAATGTGTTGTTTATCCTAGTGGATGACATGGGATATGCGGACCTAGGATATTCAGGATCTACATTTTATGAGACACCTAATATCGATAACTTGGCCAAAGATAGTTGGCAATTTACCAATGGATATTCAGGAGGTAGGGTATGCAGTCCTGCCCGAGCCACAATTATGACCGGGCAGTTCACAGCCAGTCATGGCATTACTGATTGGATTGGAGCAAAGACAGGAGAAAATTGGAGAACACACAATAGGCATGACCCCATGCTTCCTGCAGATTATGTTTACCAGTTGCCCAAAGAGAGTACCACCTTGGCAGAAGCTTTCAAAGCCAATGGATACAATACTTTTTTTGCCGGAAAATGGCATTTGGGAGATGAGGGTAGTTATCCTGAAGATCATGGATTTGATGAAAACATTGGTGGATGGGATAAAGGCTCCCCTTCAGGAGGTTTTTTTGCACCCTACACCAACCCCAAATTGAAAAATGGACCCGATGGAGAAAATCTCACCATCCGATTGGCAAATGAAGTGGCCAATTTTATGGACAGAAGTAAAGATGAACCGTTTTTGGCTTTTTTGTCCTTTTATGCCGTACATGCTCCGGTACAAACCAGCAAAAAGAAATGGTCTAAATATAGAGACAAAGCTGAGGCCATGGGTATCGCTGAAAAAGGTTTTGAAATGGGAGAAAAACTTCCGTATAGAACTGTTCAGGACAACCCCAATTACGCAGGTTTGGTGGAATATGTGGATGATGCTGTAGGAATAGTAATGGATCAGTTAGAAAGTTTGGAGCTTGCAGAAAACACCATCGTGGTATTTACCTCAGACAATGGGGGAGTTGTTGCAGGAGATGCATTTGCCACCTCCAACCTGTTCGTTAAGGGAGGAAAAGGTCACCATTGGGAAGGGGGCGTTCGTGTACCCTATTTGATAAAAGTTCCGGGAACACAACCAAAAAATCCTGTTGATTATCCGGTAGTGGGGGCAGATTTTTTACCTACTTTATTGGATTATCTTCCAAACAAAGTAGCTGTTTCGCAGGAGATTGAAGGGAGAAGCTTGAAACCCATAATTGAAGGGGAAGCTCTGGAAGAACGACCTATATTTTGGCATTATCCTCACTATGGCAACCAAGGAGGAGTCCCTTCTGCCATGGTGAGAAAAGGAGACTGGAAATTGATTAGATATTTTGAAGATGGTCATGAGGAATTGTATCGTATACCCGATGACCCATTTGAGGAAAATGAGCTTTCAGCGGCTTCTCCTGACATTAAGACCTCCTTGTCCAACTTACTTTCCAATTACCTAAATGATAAGGAAGTATTGATGCCAAGTCCGGATGAAGCCTTCGATAAATCCTTATTTGATGAAAGACGCCATCAAATGGAAAATGAATTGATGCCTCGACTAGAAAAACAACGACTTGATTTCTTAGATAAAAACTGGCAACCCAATGAAGATTGGTGGGGTAGTGAAGCCGGGGAATAGACTTTGAGAAGAAAAGGTATTTTAGGGGCATTGTTGCTGAAACAGGAACAATGCCCCTATTTTATTTAAACCCGATTTAGGTAGAATAAAATCTTTTTCTTTACGAAATCACTTTAAAATCAGCCGCCAGTTTGCAGTTGTACTTCATCATAGCATGGTTTTTTTTAACACCTTCAAGCAACCTGATTTTTTCGAGATAGCACTACTTATTACGAACCTTATTCATCCAAATTAAATTGACTAGAGTGGCCAAACCCATAAAATCATGGGAATGCTTACCACAATTACAATAAGGGTTAGTGGCAAACCTGGTTTCCAATAATCACCAAATCGATAGCCTCCCGGACCCAATACCAGTGTGTTTGATTGGTGTCCTATAGGTGTGAGAAATGAGGACGAGGCTCCTATGGCTATGGCCATTAAAAATGGATCAGCAGAGAATTCTAAAGTGGAAGCTATTTGAAGAGCAATCGGAGCCATCAGTACGACAGTTGCAGCATTATTTATTAAGGCAGATAGCAGCATGGTGGTAAGCATTATTAGGCCTAGGAGAGTCCATGTTGGTAAATTTTCAGCACTTGCTAATATTAAACGGGTAACGGTATTGGCTGCTCCACTACTTTCAAATGCATGACCAACGGGGATCATAGCCCCAAGCAATACAATTACAGGCCAGTCGATACTGGAATACAGATTTTTTAAGGGAAGAATTTTACTAAAAACCATACCCATGGCTGCCAAAGTAAATGATATGGCAACAGGGAGCCAGCCTAATACTACTGCAATTATAGATAGAACGAAAAGAGAAAGGGCCAAAGCAGTCCGTCTTGGTTGACCTATCTTTATGCTTCTCTTGGCTAGAGGGTAACATTGCATTTCTTTAAAAATTTCCGAGATCTTGTCTCTTCTCATTTGCAACAATAATACATCCCCCGAGCGAAAAACTTCATGATCGATTCGCTTTATTATAGTCCTGTTTCCTCGGGATAAGGCCAAAAGGTTAACATCAAATCGAGAACGCATATGAATACTTGATGCTGTCTGACCAATCAATGATGAGTTCTCTTGTATGATTCCTTCAGTATTGACGATTTCATTTTTATCTACGATTTCTTCTAAAAAGTCTTCATCTCCTACCAAATCAACCTGGTATTTATTAATAAACTCTTCCAAATCATCAGTATTAGACTCCAGAATAAGAATATCATTCGGGATAAGAATAAAATAGGGGCTAGGAGCGTGAATTCTGACCTTGTTTCTTACTACTCCTAAAACTTTGACATCTAATTCTTTATCGGCTGTGATGTTTTTGATAGGCTTGTTTTCCAAAGTAGAATTTTCTCTAAGGATAATTTCTGTAATATAGTTTTCAATTTTGAATAAAGCCTCATCGGATAGGCTGCCTCTTCTTGTAGGAATCAATCGCCAACCAATTGTAGAAATAAAGATTACGCCGGATATAGCCACCACGGCACCTAAAATAGTAAAGTCAAACATTCCAAAGGCTACCTCTCCAGTTTGTTTTCGAAATGCAGACACGATGATATTTGGAGGCGTACCGATAAGAGTTGTGAGACCACCCAGTAAAGAAGCAAAGGCTATGGGCATCAGGATGATTGAAGGAGAATAATTGTGCTTTCTTGCCAGTTGTATGGCAACAGGCATAAATATAGCTAGGGCTCCTATATTGTTCATGAATCCCGAGGCTAAAGCAACAGCACTTGACATGGCAGCGATCTGTAGGCTAAGGTTTTTTCCCACCTTTTCCATTAAGGCAACGATTACATTTACTATGCCTGAATTCTCTAGACCCTTGCTTACAACAAGTATAGCGGCTACTGTGATTACAGCCGGATGACTAAATCCTAAAAAGGCACTTTCATATGGGACTAGGCCCAGTATAGCCAATAAAATTAATGCAGAAAGCGCGACAAGATCATACCTGATCTTTCCCCATATAAAAAACAATAGGGAGAGACCTAGAATTACAAATACCTGAATTTCTTCCATATATACCTAGGTGGCGATAGGGGCTGCAAGACAAGCATCCGGAATATTAAATGCATTGACCAATGGGACGGCGTCCTTACGCATATCCCAGCACAATTGGTTCACCATTTTTCGGATGGCTTTGGATTTACCACCTTCCATATAGCCTTGCTCCAAATACCATCCATTGTGTTTCTCTATCTGATGCAAGGCATAAAGGTCGCAAAGTTGCTTTAGAACTTGCTTAAGTTCAGGGTCGCTTGTTTGTTCAATTTTTTCTATAAATTTCTCTAAAACAACTCTTTCAATAAATGCGAGACTTAATGTATAAAGGTGATGTTGGGCAACATTCACCGCATCAAATGGATCCATCCCTTCACTCATTAAGCGTTTTAACCTATTGGCTGCAGAATTTAGAATGCTGTTTTCTCTGTAATAAAAAGCATTCATGTGAAATTCAGAATCTAAAAGGTGAGCCTCGCCTTTATTTCTGGTGATAATTAAATTCTTTTCGGTTAGGCTTGTTTTGGCTTTGGCTACCACATAGTCTATGATGGTAAACAAATTCATGTTTTCAAACTGTTCTTTGTATGCACTAAGCCGACTCTTGGCTACAAGTTGTAGCAATACTGTATTATCTCCCTCAAATGTGGTGTAAACATCTGAGTCATTTTTTAATGCATCAATCCTGTTTTCAGATAAGAAACCTTTGCCACCACAAGCTTCTCTACATTCTTGTAGGGTCTCTGTATTGTGCCAAGTAACATAAGATTTTAGCCCTGCTGCCAATGCCTCAATTTCTTGCATTTCTTCTTCTTTCCTATTCAAAAAACGGTCAGTTACGTACTCCATGGCAAAGTGACAAGCATAAGTTTTAGCCAATAAAGGTAGCAATCTTCGTTGGTGCATTCGGTAGTTGAGAATGGGTACTTCTGCTGTGCCATCAGGCCCAAACTGCCTTCGTTTATCCGCATACCGTATGGCAATGGTTAGTCCGGATTTTGAGGCAGCAAGAGCTGAGCGGGGAATTCCAATCCTTCCGCCTACCAAGGTCCCCAACATGGTAAAGAACCTCTTATTGTCACTTGCTATAGGACTTTGAAAATTTCCCTTCTCATCAACAGATGAAAATCTGTCCAGCATATTTTCCTTGGGTATTATGATAGAGTCAAAACTTATCAAACCATTATCTACGCCATTTAAGCCCATTTTTCTTCCGCAATCGGTGATAGAAATGCCCGGTAAAGTTTTGCCTTCTTCATTTCGCAGTGGAACAATGAAAGTACTTACTCCATAATCCTTTCCATTGATGATTAGCTTGGCAAAAACAGTGGCCATCTTACCGTGAAGGGCTGCATTGCCGATGTATTCCTTCCTAGCATTAATATGGGGGGTATGGATTGTGAAGGTTTTTTCTTTGTGATTGTAAGTGGCAGTGGTTTCAATGCCTCGTACATTTGAACCATGATTGGTTTCAGTCATGGCAAAACAACCCGGAAGTTGTAAGCTTCCTATATCTTTAAGGTATTTTTCATGGTGTTTTTTAGTTCCCAAGGAAAATACACTCATTCCCCATAATCCAAATTGAACCCCAAATTTAATTACAGTACTTAAATCCCGATAACTCAGGGTTTCCATTACTGTAAAATATCCTTCCATATCATCAGCTCCTCCATATTCTTTAGGAAAGCCTATGGATCCATAACCTTTAACAGCCAGCATCTTGCACCATAGAAGTACTTGTTCTCTGTATTCTCTTAAATTTCCCGGGTTTACATAATCAAATTCCTTTTTAGAAATAAAAGATTTGACTTCATCAATTAGTGGTTTTCTTTTGCCATCTAAAAGGTATGTCAATTTCTCTGTGGCAAATGCTGTTTGGGTTTCATAGGATGTAGAGATATTGGAATGAATAGACTTAAAAGTCAAGGCTGCAGATTTACCGATGATTCCCAGTTGATTTTCCAGCTTTCCCAGTTCAATTTCCGCTTTTTCAACAGGAAAAGTTTCTGCGAAAATGTGGGCATTCTTTTTTAAAATATCCACACCGATACTTGAAAGGTGAGGGTACGATTTTTCCTCAGCAATTGCCGATTTAATGGTTTGCCACCACATCTCCAACTCCTCTCTAGATGGTGGAGATTCAGGGTCGAGTTTATTGGTAAGGTATTCTCTATCTTCTTTGCTCAACCAATCAACTTTATTAAAAAAAGACTGAAAAGCCTTGTGTTCATTGTTTGTAATATTGGCATCTGACCACACCTTATACAAGGTGGGGAGGAGAACAAGACTTCCATGGGTTGGTTGAGAAAGTTTCTTTTCCATGCTAAATTTGGGTTTAAGATTTAATACTAATAAGATAAGAAATTATTGCTATGCATATCAATAATCCGACCAAAAAAACGAATTGCCGGGAATTAAAATGGAAACCCGACAAGAGTCATGATACCAAATCTAGTCACCTTTTCATGGGACTTCCTTAAAGAAAATAAGAAGGTCGAAAAATAAACTATCAACCAGAGTCGATGAGAATACTTGTCTTATTAGTGGGCTATATTTTTTAGAAAGTATAAGACTACTTTAAAAAACCTTAACCAACTTTTAATGATTAAAGTGGTAACTAGAAGTAAAAATATTTAGCCTTAATCAATTGATTTTATCCCATTCTTTAATATTTTTTATATCTAGACTATTTGAATCAAAAGTAGGATCCAGTCCTTTTTTCCTTTGATCTACATAGTCTTTGAGGGCAGCCATTGCAGGTTTTCGAAGCAATATAATAGCTATCATATTGAGCCAAGCCATAATCCCAACGCCAATGTCACCTAAAGTCCAAGCCAACTCAGCAGTTCTCACAGTTCCATAAAAGGTTGCTATTAAGAGTAAAGCTCTTAGTGCAAATAAAGGCCAATCGCGGTGCTGATCCTTTTGAAGAAAACTTAAGTTAGTCTCTGCGATATAATAATAAGCCATGATGGTAGTAAAGGCAAAGAAAGCCAGAGAAATGGCAATAAAACCTGCCCCCAAGTTAGGGAAATGCTCGCTGATAGCGTATTGGGTAAATTCCGGGCCGTAGGTAACGCCCGGGAGATTTTCTACTAAAAATCCCCCTTCCGGATTGATTACATTATATTGACCTGTAAAGAGGATCATAAAGGCAGTGGCAGTACAAATGAAAAGAGTATCTACATACACAGAAAATGCTTGCACTAACCCTTGTTTAACAGGGTGACTTACTTCAGCCGCAGCTGCAGCATGAGGAGCTGTTCCTTGTCCTGCTTCATTGCTGTAAATTCCTCTTTTGATACCCCATGAGATTGCCATGCCAAATATACCACCAAATGTAGCTTCAGCGTTGAATGCAGATGTTATGATCAATTTAATTACGCCAGGGATTTCTGTGAAGTTCATGGCCATAATAATTATGGCCATTATTATATAGGCCGCAGCCATAAAAGGAACCACTATTTGTGCTACCTTTCCTATACGTTTAACACCTCCAAAAATGATTAGTGCAAGAAAACCACAAATTACCAAACCTGTGATCCATACAGGTACATTAAAAGCATTTTCTACACTTATGGCAATACTATTACTTTGAACACCAGGCAAAAAGAAAGCCGTGCTAAGAATGGTGGCAAAAGCAAATAAAACTGCATACCACCTGATTCCCAAACCTTTTTCTATATAAAATGCAGGCCCCCCACGGTACTGACCATCTTTAACCTCCTTAAACATCTGTCCTAGGGTGGCTTCTATAAAGGCAGAAGCACTTCCTAAAAAAGCAATGATCCACATCCAGAAAATGGCTCCCGGGCCTCCCATAGCTATGGCAGTTGCTACACCTGCAATATTTCCTGTTCCCACTCTACCGGAAATGGCGATAGCAAAGGCCTGAAAGGAGGTAACCCCCTTATCAGAAGATTCTCCACCAAACAGTAATTTGATCATTTCCTTGAAATATCGGATTTGAAGAAATTTTGTAACAAATGAAAAATATATTCCGACACCCAGGCAAAGTACAATTAAAGCATTACTCCAAATGATGTTGTTAAGGGCGTGTATTATAGACTCCATATTGATTGTTTGGCTTAAAAGAATATTTGTTACACAAAGAAAACCTAAATTAGGTGTAATAATAATTTTGAAGGTAAAAAATTGATCACCAATGATGAATTTACTATAAATATATCGTTTTGATTGCTTTTAAAACCATGTAGGGGCTGCACAACAGCTTAATTCTTGTAAAATAAGCATGTTTTATAATCTGCCCGCTTGTAGGTAGTTCTTGAATTCTGGAATGGAATTACTTGATTAAAATTTACCCATTGTTCATTATCCAGTGTAGGTATACTTCATTACAAAATATCCCCTTTCCTTATAGTAGAGGACTTATTCATAATAAAAGTGCAGCCACTCTATATATGGAATGATATGGTAGGGATCCATCAGGGTGCTGTTTGGGAGAAATGGAACCTATTCTTACTATGAGCGAAATTAAAATAAAAAAAGGCCCATAATAGATAACTAAGTTCGGAGTGTTATAGCTGGGCAAGTGAATATTTTAGGAGCAACTTATTTGATCCTCGCTAAATCCCTATTAAAAATCATTACCTTTGTCGCAATTTGTAGTCAATTACAAACCATACGGAAATACTAAATATGAAAGAATTAGGAGTAATCAGTACCTTACCGATCAATAGATTTACGGACAATGGTGCTTATCTTGCTTTAAGTGATGGAAACGAACTATTGATTCCTAAACGATACCTTAGCGGAGAAGAGAAAGAAAGAGACTTAAAGGAAGTATTTATATATACTGATAGTGAAGATAGACCTGTTGCCGTTACAGACAAACCATTGGCATTGTTGGATCAATTTGCCGTAATGGAGGTAAAAGATGTTACAAGTATTGGTGCTTTTCTAGATTGGGGATTAGAGAAAGATTTATTTCTCCCAAACTCTGAAATGCGCCAGTCTGTATCTCCTGGGGATAAGGTTTTGGTGGTAGTTTGTGTAGATCATCGAACTTCTCGTTTGATTGCCGTAAGTAAATATGAGGATTTTATTCTTTCCGATACGAGTGGATTTAAAGTTGGGGAGGAAGTGAGTGCTTTAATTTTTGATCTATCCGATTTAGGCTATAAGGTTCTTGTCAATGGTTTTTATGAGGGATTGATTTATGCCAATGAAGTTTTTAAGCCTCTAGAAGTAGGGGATACGGTTAGGGCATTTATCAAAAAGATCAGAGAGGACAATAAAATCGATTTGATCATTACTCCAATAGGACGTCAGAAGTTTGAGGAAGGTGCTGACCATGTTTATGATAAACTTAAGGAAGATGGTTTTATCCCATTGACTGACAAATCTTCCCCTGAAGAAATTAAGGAAGCTTTTGGGATGAGTAAGAAGCATTTCAAGCAATGTATCGGTCAATTGTACCGAAAGAAAATGATTGTGATTAAGGAAGACGGCATTTATAAGGTTTGAGGCCTCTCCTAAAGGTTTTTTTTTAATTATATTATTGATTAAAGGATTTGAAAGAAAATCTGCTATTTTTGCCCTATTCATGTATTTTGTTGGTCAGCGTGAGGTTTGCTGTTACTGATCGTTGATCAAAAGCTTGACTTAGCGGTATTTACATCTTGAAATTTGATTTGAGTATAGAATGGATAACAAAACTGAAGTTTTTTTAGGTATAGATGTGGGGGGAACCCACGTAAAAATAGGTCTCGTTGACACCAAGGGCCAAATCATTGAATTTGGCAAAGAAGATACAGGCTTGTTAAGGAAAAGTGCACAAGGATTTAACAAGGCCTTTGTAGAAGTGGTAGGGAAATACCTGGAGAAAAACCCCGAAGTAAAACATGTGGGTATTGGGCTACCCGGCCTCGTAAGTAAAGATAGGACGACGACCCTGGAAATTCCTGCGATTTCTGAATTGAACGGGTTCAATCTTAAGGAGGCACTTTTAGAAAATTATCCCGATATCATTTTCCACTTAGAGAATGATGCAAGTGCAGCAGCCCTGGGAGAATTTCATTTTGGTAAAGGAAATACTTCAGACGATTACCTATTCATTACTTTGGGTACAGGTATTGGCAGTGCTTTGATCCTTGATAGAAAAGTGTTTAAAGGAGTAAGAGGTAATGCCATGGAGGTAGGACACATGCTATCCCGAGGAAATAGCAGGTTAGAGCCATTGATCGGCAGAAATGGAATATTGAATATGGCCAAAAAAATGATGGAGGAATTTCCTGATGAAATTGGTGAGATGGAAGGCCAAGAGCTTGGTATTCACCTATTGGTTGCTTCTGCAAAAAACAATAATGGTATTGCATTAAGAACTTTTGCTGAACTGGGAGCAATTTTAGGAGAAGCACTTGTTTCTACGATTCGAATACTTGATGTTACTGAGATTTATTTTGGTGGTGGTATATCTGCAGCCCTGCCTTTTATCAAGCCCCAGTTGGAGAAAACAATTCGTCAATATTTAAGTGCTTACTACCTTACAGATTTGACCTTGTCTAAAGCCACACTAGAAAACGATGCAGGCACACTTGGTGCAGCAGCATTGTGTTTTATGGATTAAGCGTTGTAACGGTTACTTCACTAACCTTATTAATAGCATTGAGTCGAAAAAGAACCTTTAACGGTTCTTTTTCTGTTTTCTGTTCACAACGATCAGAAGGTTCTAAAAAATAAATAAAGAAACTTTGACTTTTGTCTACAAGTTCTACCCTGTCCGGTCGTCCAAAGGTGATGATAATTTCCTGGTTGTTTTTGGCTAAAAAAGTATTTTTTAATTTCTTAATCTCCTCTAAATCCTGTATGCGTAAGCCAAGACATCCGTTTCTGTCTTTCTTCCAATTTTCTATATTTATATCACCTGTTTTTAATTTTCCTGAACATGCATTTACAGAAACTAGCAAGAGGAAAAGACAAAGGTATTGGAACAGCGTTTTGAAATTCATGAGTAAACAATAATGGTAACAAATGTTACCACAAAGCTAGTGGGAAAGTTTGGTTGCTTTATAAGGAATTAAAAAAAATCACTGTTTTTATTAATTTAAAGTAAAGGGTTGAAATGCAGTCAAAGTATGATTTTTCCCTTGATAGGTCATGATAACATCTTGATCTGTTTCCACCTGATCAATAGAATTATCGTTTAATTGTAACATAAAGCGGCATTTTTTGCTGAAAACCACATCTGATTTTCCATCTGCATCCAAGTCCATGGCATCACCTTCTCCTCCTGCAATATTGATTCCACGGTAAAGATTTCCTTTTATCTCGGCAAGGGGAGTGGTGAATCCATTCGCCGTCCATTTGAAATTTTCATGCATTTTTGAACTACTCATGTCACTGGAAATTTTTGGATATACCATCAGGTCGATTGATTCTTCTTCACTTTCAAACCTGATAGGTTTTAACCAACCATAGGTACTTTGAATAGAAGGAGCGTCTGATACTATTTTTATATCTTTATTTAAACCTATAAAAGATTGTTGATCACCATTTTTAGAATATCCCGTTTGAGCAATATTATTTGATATTGATGTGATTAGCGGCCTGCCATCATTTTCCAGCAAAGGAACTGTTAATCCAAACTGATGACTTTGCGCATTTTTTAATCTTGTAACCAATAAATCCGGAGTTAATATAAATTCTTGGCTAAAGTATGGCCCCCCTCTTCCGGTTACGTAGGTGTAATGTATGGTAAACCTCACCAATAAAGGGTGTACAAACTTTATCTCCGCCTCTGCACGATAGGTGGAGGGTACATCTGCAATTCTTACCCAATGTCCTCTTTCCTTCCATTCCGGGCCAAAGCTAATTCCTGATTGAGGCCCATAGCTATCAACGTGTGTCCCGTTATCTGTTTTCATTTGATAAGTGGAGTTTTTTGAAATATCATGTTCTCCATCAGATGGCCCCAATCTACCATCCCATCCCTGCTTAACCATTCTTACGGTGCCCAAAGGTGTCCAACTCAAACCATATTTTGGTACCGAAGCTCCTCTGAGGTTGACCATAACTTGAAATCCACCGGCATTGGCAAAAAATGCTCCAAAGCTATCGTCTGTAGTGAAAGCATAACCACCAATCTCTGCAGGTGAAGGGAATTCAGGGATTTCATTTTTTCGACTAATCCATGCTTCTGCCAAATGTTGAACCAATGCACCGGTATAATTGCCCCACTGACTGGCGGGCTGATAGCCAATCCGATCTTTTGGGTCGAAATGGTTTTTGGTAATATAAAAAGAGCCCTTGAATGGACCTGAATCTCTCTGCCAGCGATAAATGCTCTTAAAAGCTAAATTTGCTGCTCTTCTGTATTGACCGGCCAGGTATTGGTCACCATTCTTCCAAGCATCTTCCGCCATCACTTCAAAAGCCAATTGGTACAATACATCATTAAATATATGGTTGTCTGTTCTACCATTTGGTGGAGCCTGACCATCCGGAGATTGAGTATATAGACTAGTATAAGTGCCTTTTCTGAATGCCTTCCATATTTCAGGCGAAGATGGGCCATCGTACCCTTCTGTTGCTAATGCGATAAGGTTACCTCTACCCACTGCTTCCACTGCTAAAGATTGTGGATCACTGCTCCAATCTTGGTACATATTCCATTTGTCGTTGACAATTCTAATTTTTTGACTGTATTGGTTCCAAGCAGTTTCTATAAATTCAGTTGCGAAACTTTTGTCGCTTAGCTTATGGTTGACCCTGTTCCATTCTCCTTTCATGGCATAGGTTCTCCAATTGTTAATTCTGCCATCAAAATTTTGCATTACCACTTCTAATGGTGTTCGCATTCTTTCAGTCCAAGTTTTAAATTGATCCTGTGATACATGGTTTTTGTAGAATTGAAGGCTATTGGTTAGTGGACTAATAAAAAATTCCCCGTGCTCGTCAGGAATAGCTTTGCTTCCTTTAGAAAAAGCCAAGGTGCTATGTTCCATCGCTTTAATTCCCGCAGCCTTCAGATGCTTCCCTTTGCCTGCTTTCAACAAAACCCCTACTGCAAAGGCAAAATAAGGTGTAGAATATTGATGTTCTCTTTTGAGGTAGGGATCTATGATTGCCCCTGATGGGTTTTGGTTAATCGCCATTACCTCACAAGTTGCTTCAATCAACTCGAGAAAATCATTTTTATCCACCTTGGATTTATCCCAAGGTTTGACACTAAGATGAAAGGCTTGACCAAATTTTGCATCATTGGTATGGGTTTGAGAAAAGGTGTTGTTGATAATGAAAACAAAAAGATAAATTAACCAAAACCTTGGTTCCTTATAAGGGATAAAATAGTTCATTATTAATCTGGGTTTACCGTTTTTAATTGATGGTATAGAAGTCATTTTTTAAACCTTACTATAGATAAATCTAATTGGGCTCAATTATTCATAATGGTATATTTTATTTTGAATATAATCAATTTTGTCAAATTATGCTCTCTTTGAAGGGTGAATGTCTATAGATAGTACTTTTAAATTGGTAAAATATTCTATTGTATTTTGATTTATAATAAGGTTTAACAGATAAAAAATCCTTTTTTCTTTATAAGTATTAGTATTTATTCCTTGGTAGCCCAAACTCTAGTTCTTAGTTTTGCGTATAGAATGAACGTTCGATCTAAAGTTATGAAGAATATAAAAGAGTTCTCGGAAAAAGAGATAGCCATCTACGAAGGTGCGCTTGAACTTGTAGCTAAATATGGTTTTCATGGGACATCAATGAGTTTATTGACCAAGGAGGCTAAGGTTTCTACAGGAACGGTTTATCATTACTTCTCAAGCAAAGATGACTTAATGAAAAAAATGTATTGTTACTATCGTAGCAAAGTGGAAGCACATGTTTCAAGTCATTTGCAAGGGGAAAAAGAATACAAGCAGAGGTTTTATTCCAGATGGATGACATTGTACCTTTATTATACCCAACACCCTAAGGTTTTACAGTTTTTTGAACAGTTTATTAATTCTCCTTACAATCAGGAAAGGAGTCCACATCATTTTACCGGAGCCTATTTTACCTTTCTGAAGGAGGGAGTTGACAAAAAGTACCTCAAACCTGCCAAGCCTGAAATTTATGTTGCCATGTATATGGGGAGCGTAATAATGGCTTCGAAAATCAATGTCTTCGGTTCGATTTTATTGGATGAAGGAGACCGAGAATTGTTGATTAATAAGTTGTGGTACGGAATGGCAGATGTATAAGCGTAATCAAAATTTTTAACTAGCATAATAAATTAATATTTAAATGAACAAATTTTCTTTTGTATTACTCATCATCCTTGTGGTGTTGGGTCAATCCTGTTCGGAAGGAGAACCAAAAAACATGGCAACCCAACAGGCCCCAAGCATACCTATTCTCGAAGTTCCCAACAAAACCCTAACAGGTTATGATAGCTATCCGGCCAGCTTGGAAGGGGTTGTAAGTAGTTCGGTTAGGGCAAAGGTATCAGGCTACATTACCCAAGTTTTAGTTGACGAAGGCGAAGCAGTGAAAAAAGGACAAGCTTTGTTTAAACTTGAAACTCAGTCATTGGATGCCGATGCAGCAGCTGCTAAGGCCAATGTAGCCGCCGCAAAAGTGGATGTTGATAAGTTGAAACCTTTGGTAGAAAAAGGAATTATCGGTAGTGTTCAACTCAAAACAGCTGAGGCGAGGTACAATCAAGCATTGGCTACTTATAATAGCATTTCTGCCAATATTGATTATGCTACCATCAAGAGTCCTGTTTCCGGTCATGTAGGGGCAATTCCTTACCGGCAAGGTGCTTTGGTAAGTCCTACCGATCCATTGACTACCGTTTCTCAAGTAGACAATGTTTTTGCATTCTTTGCCATGAATGAAAAAGAGTACTTAAACATGCTTCAAATTACACCCGGAGAAAACCTTGATGAAAAATTAAAGAATATGGAAGAGGTGGAGCTTGAATTGGTTAATGGTCAAATTTATTCATACAAAGGAAAAATTAAAACCGTCACAGGCCAAGTTAATCCATCGACAGGGACAGTAAACTTTAGGGCTACATTTCCTAACCCCAACCGCTTGCTCGCACATGGCAATAGTGGGAAAATACGCATACCCAAAATCTATGAAAATAAGCCCATAGTCCCGGAAGCATCAATTTTCGAACAACAAGGTAAAACTTACCTCTATAAAGTAAGTGAAGATGCGGTAGTAGAAGAGGTTTTGATAAAGGTTGAAGCCAAAGTAGGTCAGTTTTTAGTGGTTGAAGAAGGCCTGAACCAGGGAGATAAAATAGTTTATCAGGGAATTGATAAGGTAAGAGGAGAAATGAAAATCTCACCTCGTCTAGTTCCCTTTGATAGCGTAGCAGGAAAATTAAAAGTAGCTTTTAAATAAAATAAAATGCTCAAACAATTTATAGACAAACCGGTACTATCCACAGTAGTTTCTATATTAATTCTTATTCTCGGAGTATTAGGTTTATTGGCATTGCCCGTCAGCCAGTATCCGGATATAGCCCCACCCACAGTGAGAATTACGGCTTTTTATCCGGGGGCAAATGCCGAGACAGTGTTGGAAAGTGTGATTATACCCATAGAAGAACAAGTAAATGGGGTGGAAGATATGGATTATATCACTTCTACTGCAAGTAACAGTGGAACAGCTACAATTCAGGTTTTTTTCCGGCAAGGAGTGGATCCGGATATAGCGGCTGTAAACGTGCAAAATAGAGTTGCCCGAGCAAATCCTTTATTGCCGAGCGAAGTGGTTCAGTCAGGGGTGATTACCCAAAAACAGCAAACCAGTTCATTAATGTTCTTCACCATGGTGTCCGACAATCCTGAATACGATGCCACTTTTATTCAGAATTACCTTAATATCAATGTCATTCCTACTATAAAAAGAATCAAAGGAGTGGGAGATGTGACGGTTTTTGGTTCGAAAAATTACGCCATGAGAATTTGGTTAAAACCAGATAAACTTACAGCTTATGGTTTGATGCCTGCCGATGTTACCGCGGCCATTAATGAACAAAGTTTGGAAGCGGCTGCCGGATCAATTGGCCAGAATAATGCCCAGGCTTTTGAGTATGTAATAAAATATGGTGGGCGATATAAAAATGAGGCTCAATATGAAGATATAGTAATCAAAGCTTTAGGAAATGGTCAGTTCCTTCGATTAAAAGATGTGGCAGATGTTGAAATGGATGCTCAGGGCTATTCTGTGATGTCCTATACCAATGGAAAGCCCGGTGTGAGTATGGCTGTATACCAAACCCCAGGTTCTAATGCCCAAGAAATCATAGACAATGTAAAAGCGTCTTTGAATGATATGGAGCCTAGGTTTCCAAAGGGGTTGTCAATATTTATAAATTTTGACACCAATGATTTTCTAAATGCCTCTATTGCAAAAGTGACCACAACATTAATTGAGGCATTTATATTGGTCTTTATTGTAGTATTTATATTCCTACAGGATTTTAGGTCTACCTTGATACCTGCTATTTCTGTTCCTGTTTCCATAGTCGGAACTTTCTTTTTCCTAAATTTATTGGGTTATTCGGTCAACCTATTGACCCTATTTGCTTTGGTCTTAGCCATTGGAATAGTGGTAGATGATGCGATTGTGGTAGTGGAAGCCGTTCATGCTAAAATGGAGGGCGGTGTAAAAAATGCCAGAAAAGCCACCCATAAAGCCATGGAAGAAATTACCGGAGCCATTATTTCAATTACTTTGGTTATGGGAGCAGTATTTATCCCAGTTACCTTTATTACCGGCCCAACTGGTGTTTTTTATGAGCAATTTGGAGTTACCTTAATGTTGGCCATTGCTATTTCAGCTGTAAATGCTTTGACGTTAAGCCCGGCGCTATGTGCATTATTGCTGAAACCACACGTTGAGGATCAAAATAAGAAACCCGGATTAGCCAAACGATTCTTCAACGGTTTCAATACAGCATTTGAAATTACTACAGCCAGGTATGTGGGTGCATTGAAATTTTTATACCGTTTCAAATGGATTACGGGTGTTATCATTCTTGGGTCTATAGGTACCATCATTTGGGCTGCCGAAAATACGCCGACCGGATTTGTTCCGGAAGAAGATAGGGGGTTAATATTTACAGATATCGTTCTTCCTGAAGGAGCTTCTTTAGATAGAACAGTTGCGGTCACCGATGAATTGATGCAATCTATTGAAAATCTTCCAGGTGTTGAGGGAGGCTCGATGGTAAACGGTTTCAGTTTAATTTCCGGGGAAGGGAGCAATTTTGGATTGGGCTTTATTCGCTTGAAGCCTTGGGAGGAAAGAGGAGCCGATTCATTGTCTGCCCGAGCCCTTATTGGTAAAATGTTTGGAATTGCTGCAGGGATTCCTGGTGCCAAAATACTATTCTTTGCTCCACCGAGTATCCCAGGTTTTGGTGTTTCTTCAGGATTTGAATTGAAGTTTTTGGATCAATCCGGAGGAAGCTTTAATGAACTGGATATTGAGGTCAAAGAATACATGGCCAAGTTGATGGCAAGGCCGGAAATTCTATATGCACAAACGGCCTTTAGCACAGGTTATCCTCAATATGAAATGGTCCTCAATATACCCAAAGCCAAAGAGGCGGGGGTAAGCGTTAGTAGCATATTGGGGACACTTCAGGGATATATTGGTAGTATTTATGCAGCAGACTTTTCTAAATTTGGTAAGCAATATAGGGTTTATGTTCAGGCATTGCCTCAAGATCGAGCTGAAGTTGATGACCTTAAGTCATTGTTTGTCCGCAATAGTAAAGGAGAGATGGCTCCTATTTCTGAATTTCTTTCTCTCAAGCGGGTTTATGGTCCTCAGGCAGTTACTCGATTTAACTTATTTAATTCTGTTGCCATCAACGGTGCTGCGGCACCCGGCTACAGTACAGGGGATGCCATCAAGGCCATTCAAGAGGTTAATGCCACCGAACTGCCGAGAAACTTTGCCGTGGATTATTCCGGTCTGACTAGAGAGGAAATCAATGCGAGTAGCCAAACTACATTTATCATCTTGCTAAGCATTCTCTTTGTTTACTTTATTTTAGCTGCCCAATATGAAAGTTACCTGATTCCATTGGCTGTTTTACTTTCATTACCTGTTGGGGTAATGGGGGCGTATTTAACTACCTATTTCTTGGGAATGGAGGCCAATATATATTTTCAAATTGCCATGGTTATGCTGATAGGGCTATTGGCAAAAAATGCGATTTTGATTATTGAGTTCGCCATGCAACGTAGGGCAGGTGGAGCCTCTATTACCGAGGCGGCTTTTGAAGGAGCAAAGGTTAGGCTAAGACCTATACTCATGACTTCGTTTGCTTTTATTATCGGGTTGTTGCCCCTTGCTTTTGCCAATGGTATTGGAGCTGCGGGTAATCGTTCCATTGGTTCTGGTGCGGTTGGTGGCTTGTTGATCGGTACTGTACTTGGCGTTTTTGTCATCCCTATATTGTTTATTTTATTTCAATGGCTTCAGGAAAAAATCAGTCCAAAAAAAGAAGCTAAAGCTTTAGAAAACGCTTAATTACTATGTTTAAAAATAGTCTATATATACCTTTTTTGTTAATACTATTACCTTCATGTTTTGTGGCTAAAGATTACCAACAGCCCTCCGATGTGATAGATGAAAGTTATTATCGTACAGATTTGCTGTCTGAAGACAGTGTGACAATGGCTGATTATTCGTGGAGAGAAGTGTTTACTGACCCTACTCTGGCTGCTTATATAGAAGAAGGTCTTGCTGCCAATATTGACATTCGAACAGCTTTACAGAAAGTTCTGGCAGCTCAGGCCTATTATAAACAAGGAAAGTGGGGGCAATTGCCCACTTTGTCCGGGACAGGTCAGGCTACACACCAGGAATTGTCAAAAAACTCTCAATTTGGATCCTTCTTTGATGGAGGCATTACCCAATATGAAGTTTCTGTTGGCTTTTCGTGGGAAGCAGACATTTGGGGGAAAATCAGAAGTCAAAGAAGGGCTTTTGAAGCAACTTATTTGCAATCTGTAGCAGCCCATCAGGCAGTCAAAACCAGGTTGATTAATGACATCGCCAACCTATATTTTAGATTGCTGGCATTGGATCAGCAATTGGAATTGACAAATGAGACCATCGACAACAGGGAACAGGCTTTGGAAACAACTGCCTCCTTGAAAATTGCAGGTATAGTTACAGAAGTAGGCGTGAAGCAAACAGAAGCTCAATTGTTTACTGCTAAAGCCTTGAAAGTGGATTTGCAAAGGGATCTCCATTTGACAGAAAATGCTTTGGCAATATTATTGGCTAGATCCCCTGAAGAAATTTCGAGGGGAAGGCTTGAGGAGCAAAGCTTGCCTGAAGAATTTTCAATAGGATTTCCAGTGCAACTATTGCGAAACCGACCGGATGTTTTTGCAGCAGAATATGGGCTGATCAATGCTTTTGAATTGAGTAATGTGGCAAAGACTAATTTATATCCCTCCTTAAGTATTACAGGCACTGGAGGTATTCAAAGTTTGGAACTGGATCAATTGTTTAGTTTGAACTCTGCTTTTGCCAATGTTATTTCGGGAATTACCCAACCAATATTAAATGGAAGAAAATTGAAAACCCAGTTGGAAGTGGCTAAGACTCAACAAGAGCAGGCTTATTTAAACTTTAGAAATACCATACTTAATGCCGAGAAAGAAGTGTCAGATGCATTGTATAACTTTCATGCAGCCAAAGAAAAAGAAGGGCTTTTAAAACAGGAGTTAGATGCCTATAAGGTGGCCATCGAATATTCTGAGGAACTACTTGACAATGGAATTGGAAATTATTTAGAAGTAATTACTGCCCGAGAAAATGCATTGAATTCTGAAATTAAGTTGATCAACACCAAGTATACGCAACTTGAGTCCCTAACCAATTTGTACAGGTCTCTAGGTGGTGGTTGGCAGTAACCAATAGTACCATCTTTTATGTTAAGTTATGGGAGCTTACCTTTAGCTTTTAGCGCCTAATTTTAAAAATTCTCCCTTGACCTATTCGATGTAGAGCCATAGGTTAAACCCGAATTATGTAATTGGATTCGTGATAGCCCTTCCTGTGTTTGGGATGTGTTGCAATCGCAAAAAAAATAAGGATGCTTGATGATTTTAGCATAGGACAGCTATGGTGAAATTGAGAACAGCAACGAGGTACCTGATTTTGGAGTGATATCAGCACTTATTCGATTGTCAGTTGCTTATTTCGGGTTAAATGTCCCAAGAGTAAGATTGGAGGTACAGTCAATGTTGCTCTTGGGATTTTATGTGAATAGAAAAAAAACAAAAATTCGGTGATTCAATCTCAGTTGTGTAAGCCGTTTTTTTGTTTTTTTTTCACATTGAAAATAGAAAAATCAATTCAATCCGGTTCTTGTAGCCAATTATTTATTCCTAATCTCAGGATTAACCTTCGTCTAAGTCATCAACTAAAAAAAGTTGCCTCAAACAAACCTTTGAGGCAACTTTTTTTGTTATTTACTTAAATAAATAGCCAATTTTTACCCGCTGTATGCGCATTAAAAACGTCTTTTCTGGCCACTAAATTCCATGGCTTCTCCTTTTCCAAACCCGTAGCTTAAACCAAAGGTCACAAACCTTCCACGCATACGATGACTGTATTGGGAAAATGAGTCTTGGATGGTTTCACTTTCAAAAATTCTACTTGCAAAAGCGTCTCTTACGCTCAAGTTAAGGATTACTTTTCCTTTCAATACTTTCTTCCTAACCCCTATGTCGGCCATGGCATAACCACTCATTAGGGATTGGAAAGTTTGTCTTTTCGATTGGTAATTACCTACCATTTCCAGGGTGAAATCAGCAGGGAATTCAATTTTAGTAGTCAACCTTGAAGACCATTGATCTGCATTAAAATCAAAATCTGTTGATTCGTAAGTACCTTCTCTATGGAAATAATTGTAATTGAAATCCCCGTTAAATGACAACCAATCCAATGGAGTATATTTTCCATTAATTTCCCAGCCGGTGGTTTTATTTGTACCAATATTCATGGGCATAGAGATGGCTATATCCCCTTCAAATCTAGTCACATTTTCCACAGTACTGGTAATGTATCGGTGATAAACGGAAGAGCTTAACGAAAATGTTTTGTGATCAAATATACCTGTAATTTCATAGCTATCCGTTAATTCAGGAAGCAAGTCAGGGTTTCCTGTTCTAATACTATAGTTGTTTCTTATATTATAGTATGGGTTTAAATCAAAAAGTCTTGGCCTTGCTATTCTTCGAGAGTAACCGGCTTGAAGACTAAAGTTATCCCTCATTTTATAAGAGGTATGCACCGTAGGGAAAAAATTGGTAAAATTCCGATTGTTTTCTTGGTTGGTTTCTTCTAAGAGGGTAAACAAATCAGTGTTTTCCATTCTTAAGCCTAACTTTATCCCCGCTTTTTCACCTTCATAAGATCCTGTACTGTAGATCCCTAAAACTTTTTGGTTGTATAGAAAAGAGTTGGACAAATCCGTTACAACCACCCACTGATCGTTTTCCCAATTACTGATAGAATAGTCATTACCAACGTCTGTTATCAGGTATTGCCCACCGGTTTCAAAAGTAATTTTTTCAGTAAAAGGTTGGGTATAATCCGCCTTAAAAGTATATTCCACCTGTCCAAAGTCAGTTTGGGTTTGCTGTTGGTCACTCAATGCTTCTTCTCCAAATTCGGGTGTATTGTTAAAGGAAGATTCTTGATCTTTCGAAAAGGAACTGCCTAATGCACTTATTAATAGAAAATGATCTTTTTTATCAGAGAAGTCTTTTTTGTACTGCATTTCAAATTGCCATTTTGGGTTGGTGGCAGAAGTTACTTCGTCCCTTTGCCAAGCAGAGGAAACCACATTGTCTGCTCCTATAGCACTATAGTTTATCAAAGAAGTTTCTGATTCCCACTCATAAGCAAAATTACCGGTGAGGGAAAGGACATTATTGTCATTTATGTGATAATCAGTTCCCAAAATTACATTTAAGAAGGATTCCCCCTTATCTCTTTCTCCAAAGTTGTTTATTTCAGTATTGGCTGTTTCATTTCTATTAAAACCTTTATAGTTCTCAGGGAATTTTCGTTTACCAACCCCCACTTGACTGAAAAGGTTGAATTTTTCAGTTCTTTTATTTAAACTAAAACCTAAACTATGGTTATCAGGTACGCCAGTATTCAATGAAACAGAACCATTGATCCCTCTTTTTTCTTCTTTTTTTAATACGATATTGATAATGCCTGAAGTTCCTTCAGCATCATATTTGGCAGAAGGGTTGGTGATAACTTCAACACTTTCAATCATATCGGCAGTCAATGTGCCCAAGGCACTTCCTCCATCGCTTGTCAATACCGATGGCTTACCATTTATCATGATTTGAACCCCACCTGCTCCTCGTAGTTGAATTTGTCCTTCTATATCTACTGTTACTGATGGAACATTATTTAGTACTTCAAGGGCGCTTGCACCTGTGCTACTTAAGTCTTGCCCTACATTAAAAATTCTTTTGTCTAGTCTAAATTCAGTAGAAGACCGTTCTCCACGGATTACCACTTCATCCATTAACTTGCTGTCTTCTTCCAACAAAATTGTCCCGAAATCTACTTTGCCATTACTTATTTCATATTCTTCAATGGTCTTAGAAATGAAGCCGATAAAACTAATTTCAAGAACAAAGTCATCCTCTTGTGTAATGAGCAACAAACCACCATCAGCCTTTGTAGTAGTTCCTACCAATAGACTACCAGACGTTTTGTCCAGTAACTTAATGGTTGCAAATTCTATGGGGCTTTTACTTTTGGAATCCACCACCTTCCCGGATACTTCAATATCCTGGGCCAGTGAGGTAAATAATGTCACAAACAAAACCGTGACAAAAGTTAGAAGTCTTTTCATGTAGTTGAATATTTTCGGTTTATAATTTAAATTTGATAATAAATTCGCAATACTTATAAAGTATTCGGTAAACGGCTCTATTTATCTGTCAAACGACATAATTTTGATTTATATGAAAAGCTTGTTGTTTACAGGAATATAATTGGTGTTCAACCTTAAAATTTGCCCAATGGGTTACCTAATGCTTATATTTATATTATGAATAGGCAGCCTATAGTTCAACATCTATCTAAAAAAGAGTTAATTTTTCAACTAGTATTACATGCTTTGGTGTTTAGTTTTTATGTAATTGATAGCAGTCATCCCAACAAGGTCAATACTTTCCATTGGTATGATGTCGTTTTTTTTCTTAATTATACAATCGCCAATCTTTGCATAAGCTATCTTTTATTACCTAAGTTTTTTTACACTAAGAAATACTTAGCCTTTTTTGGTTTAACTATTATTATCCTTGCATTGGTCATTTTAATGGAGGAGTTTGTGATAGAAAAATGGTATTTTCCTGACTCAAGAGGAGCAGGTTTTCCGGGGGTAATGTTTAGCCTGGGTCAGGTCTTGCCGGTTATCGTTATCCTGTCAGGCTTTAAATTTGCTTGGGATGCCCTTAGAAATCAAAGAAAAGTAGAGGAGTTAAAGGCCATCATTAAAGAAGGAGAATTGACCTTTTTAAAGTCTCAAATAAATCCTCATTTTCTATTTAATAATCTGAACAATTTGTATTCATACGCTGTAGTAAAGTCTGCTAAAACACCGGAAATTATTTTAGAGCTGAGCTCAGTATTGCGCTATATGTTGTATGAATGCAAAGAGTCCTCCGTGCCACTTTCCAAGGAAATTGAACACTTGAGAAATTTTACCCGCTTGTATGAAATGCAGATTGAAGAAAGAGGTAATGTTAGCTTTGAGGCCCCTGAATCAATTTCAGGTTTTGTCATTGCCCCATTAATATTGAATGTTTTTATTGAAAATGCATTTAAACACAGTCAATCCGGTCAATCGGAACAAATAGTGATCGACATTAGGTTGACATTGAGTGATGAAGGAAAGTTGACTTTTGTTTGTCAGAACAACTATAAAGCTGCTAATATAGATGCTAATGCGGGAAAAGGTATTGGATTAAGCAATGTTAGGAAAAGATTGAATTTGTTATACCATGATGCTCATGAATTGGAAATTCAGCAAACGGATTTAATGTATAAGGTAACTTTAGAAATGGTATTGAATGAAAACTAATATGAACTGTATCATTATTGAAGATCAGCCACCAGCACAAAGAATACTTAAAAAATACATAGATGACTTGGGTACATTTGAGCTAAAAGGTACTTTTAGTGACCCTATTTTAGCCATGAGTTTTTTAAATTCCAATGCCATAGATTTAATTTTTTTGGACATACACTTACCAAGGTTAACAGGCTTAGAATTTCTCAAAAGCCTTAATAAAAAGCCCTATATTATTTTAACTACAGCCTATTCTGAATATGCCTTAGAAAGCTATGAGCTTGATGTGGTGGATTATTTATTAAAACCTTTTTCTTTTTTAAGGTTTGTAAAAGCTGTAGGAAAAGTTCCCTCTGACAATCCCTCAAAAGCTAAAGAGTATGTCCAAAATAAGACTGAAATGCAGAAAAAAGAACATTTTGTCAAATTGGGCTATGAACATATCAGAATAGCTTTCCAAGACATTATCTATATTCGAGCGGATGGTGATTATTGCGATATAATTCTTCCGGGAAAGAAGTACCTTTCTTCTGAGCCCATGAGAAAGTGGTTAGAATTGTTGGATGAATCGCAATTTGTTAGAATTCACAAATCCTATATTGTAAATATTTCCCAAGTAGAAAAGGTTTCCGGCAATATGATTACTTTAATTGATGGAGAGCAGCTACCTATTGGGAGGGCTTATAAAGAAGCATTTACTGAAAGATTTCTTAAATAGTAAAGTTATTGAAAGGCTTTTATTTTTATGTTTTTAAATTCAACGCCTTGTCCTTCGGCCTGTAGGCCAATATATCCTTCTTTTAATAATTTCCCATCTACTTTATAGGAAGGATCAAAACGTTTGGCTACACCACCTCCAATTTGAGGTTTGGTATATTGTAATACTTCTTCACCATTTACTTTGTGGATCACAAGTGAATCACTGTACACAATTAATTCAGCATGTACCCACTCATCCCAAGGAAAGGTAGGGGAGCTGGAGTCAATACAATGCCTCGGATCCATTTCTCCCTCAAAATAAACTTCAGTTCCCGGAGAACACATATTTCCAGTAGGTCTTGGCTTACCATCTCCGGCATCTGCCAACATTTGATATTCAACGGATATCGGCCAATCCTGCTCCTTTAATATGGTTTCAGGAGCTTGAGAATGGAACATCACTCCACTGTTTCTATAGGTATAACTTGGCGCATCTTCCATCCATTGCTCAGTAAAACGATAATCGAATTTAAGGTGGAAGGAGCCATAAGGATTCTTGTAAAATAGGTGGCCATAGCGCTCATCGAAACTATCATAACCATCATAATTTACTTGGATCACTCCATCGACCACACGAAAAGTATTGGCATAATTATCACCCGTTTCATGGTGTTGGAACTTTGGTGTCCATCCATCCAGATTTTGGCCATTGAAAATGATCTCCCATGACTCTTCTATTGTCTCATCAGTAGTTTTTGATTCACCTCTTTCACATGAAGAGTAAATTAATAGCATAATGAACCATGCAAAAGATGACAGAATATATTTTTGTTGATTATTGATCAATGAACACTTCATTTTTCTAGATTTTATGGGTAAACTGTTTCAAAAACTAATTTAAGGATTATTATTGGTTACCTTTTCGGAAATATGAAGTGGAGAAAATTCTATTTTACCAGATTTTCTGTCAAAAATGGCGGTGCATAAACCAATTTTACCTAGTGAAATCTCATGGTTCAAATATTGATTTTGGCTGAGAATTAAGTTTTTAGAAAACTCTAAATTCCAAGCCATCAACCTTTCCGACCATTCCTCCAAATTGGCTTTAGTTAGTTGTTCAGGTTTAAAAAACTTTTCATTTATTGCAGGAACCAATAAAGGGCTGCAGGAATCGGGATTTTCCAAGATTTTTTTCAATGAAGATAAAATTAACTTATTGGAAGTGTTTCCCATTATTAAAATCAATCTGGCTTTCTGTTTTCTACATGAAATTTCAATACTTTCTATCAAGTGCCTATCCAATAAATTCCCTGCTACCTTTAAAGGAATAAGATCTCCTATACCCGTGTTCATTAGCATGTTGAGTGGTTCACGCATATCTATGCAGTTGACCATTACCGCAAGGGGGGCAACCTTAATGAAATCTTTTAATTTTTTGTTTTGATACCTTCTGGAAACTAAATCCCCATCTGTATAGCGCTTATTGCCTTCCTCAAGGAAGTTTAATATTTTTTGGGGAGAATTTAAATCGGTTCTGTCTTGAGTGTCTTTCCTGTCTAAAATTATTTTTTTCTTGGAGGAAAGGTTTTCACCCATACCTAATATTGAAAAGTCAATATTATTTTCTACGGCAAAGGTCTGTTTATAATCTTTAAATATTTCAATAATATCTGGTTCAATATAAGAAGAAAAAGAGGCATCGACGATTACCTTTGAGCCCTTCGGTAAATTCCATAGTGTCCGTTTAATGGCGGGCTTATTTAAAAATGAAACTTCATTGGAAAGCTCCAGTCGAATGGTTTTTTTCTTATTGGTTGGGTTAGTAGTCTCTATAAAATAGGGGTTGTGAAAATTACTCCTAAGTAAGAAAAACACACTTATTGCAGAACCAATCAATACACCTAATAACACATCTGTAAGAAGTATGCCGATTATGGTTACAGCAAAAGGTAAAAATTGGGGCCAGCCTTTGTGATACATTTGCCGTATCATATGAAATGAGGTGAGTTTGTATCCTACAAGAAGTAAAATACTGGCAAGCGAAGCTAAAGGAATGAGGTTGATGATATTGCTGAGAAATAATACACTAATTGTCAATAGAAAGCCATGAATGAGTGTGGATAGTTTGGATTCAGCACCTGCCTCTATATTTACTGAACTTCGGACAATTACAGATGTAATTGGAATACCGCCTAATAAGCCAGTCAAAGTATTTCCTACACCTTGGGCGACCAATTCCTGATTGGGCGGGCTCCTTCTTTTGTGAGGGTCTAGATTGTCTGTGGCTTCTAGATTTAGTAAAGTAGCAATTGAACCTATTATTGCGATTGTGAAGGCATAAGTCCAAACTTTACCATTGCTGATAGCAGAAAAATCAGGAAAGGTGAAGAGGGAGCTAAATTGACTGACTTCCGGAATATTAACGAGGTGAACCCCCTCCAGAAATAATTCCGGGACAAATACCTTAAAAAGTTGATTAAGTGCCACTCCAAGAATCACCACAAAAAGTGAAGGTGGAAATAATTTTAATCTCTTTAGCGGGGTTTTATCCCAAAATATCATTATCCCCAATGAAATGATAGACAAAACCAATGCACCTGGAGCAATTGAAGAAACTACCATTAGTACTCTTTCTTCAAAACCTGCAAATGTATCCTTGGAATAATCTAACAGCCTGCTATCATCGATTTCCACTCCTACAGCATAAGGCAATTGTGAAAAAACCAAAATCAAACCTATGGCTGCCAAAAGGCCTTTGATAATATTGGTAGGAATGTAATCGGCTATTGCACCTGCCTTTAGAAAACCCAAAGCTATTTGAATCAAGCCACCTATCATCAAGGCAAGTAGAAATACCTGAAAAGAACCTAACAATTGGATCGCAACCAATACAACAGCCGACAAGCTTGCAGCAGGTCCGGAAACGCTGGTGTGAGACCTACTCAACAGCCCAATAACCAAACCTCCGATCATTCCGGAAATTAATCCTGAAATTAAAGGAGCGCCACTCGCAAGTGCTATTCCTAAACACAAAGGTAGGGCCACCAAGAATACAACAATCCCAGCAGGGATGTCTTTCGATGGGTTTTTAAAAATTCCCTGGCTTAATGTATTATTATCCTTTTTATCCATTCGTTTGTAGTTGACTGTTAATTAATTAGAATGATACTATTTATAATAAAAAAATCAGCACCAACAATGACTCTAGCCCAATGAAGGACTAATATTTTCCTTCCAAACCAAACCGGTGTAACAAAAATAGAATAAGAATTAGTAAAAAATTATTCTAACTCCTAAATATTTATTCTAAAGAAAAAAATTATCTTTAATCTTTAGACTTTTTTAATGGAAAGCAAATAACCCAAATGCCTTATGAAAATTACAAAGCTATACTACGCTATATCTGTCATTCTTTTCAGTCTATTTACTTTAAAACTTGCAGATGGTCAAACCAATCCTTCCGGTTTTATCTATGGAGACTTGTTGCCTGATGCTCCGGAATTGGCAGAGCGGGGGATGTATAATGTTGGTGTAAAGACTTTAAACTTTCAGAATAATAATCAGCCGGATGTTGCGAATTTTAATAAAGACGAAAAACCCTTTTATGACAGGCCTTTAAAAGTCGAAGTTTGGTATCCGGCAGAAATAGATAGCCCTACTGTAACTATTTATGATGATTTTATTGGACTCGCAAACGATGAAAAACGCCCGCTTTCTCCGTTCTCCTTCAAAGGAAGAGCGACACGAGATGCACCTCCCAAGAATGATGAAGGGGCGTTTCCATTGGTAATTGTTTCCCATGGTTATGTTGGTTCCAGGTATTTGATGACCTATCTTACTGAAAATCTTGCCTCTAAAGGATATATTGTAGCAGCCATTCACCACACCGAGTCAACCTTTGAGGACCCGGGGAAATTTTCTAGTACACTTTATCATCGACCAATTGATGATTTATTTGTCTTAAATGAAATGGAGAAACTGGGAAAGAAAGGGGCTGATGGTATTTTAGCAGGGATAGTCGATGTAGAGAATACAGCCTTAATGGGTTATTCCATGGGGGGCTATGGTGCGTTAAATGCAGCAGGTGCGGGCTTTTCATCAGGTTTTGGAAGTTTTTTTAAGCAAATGACAGGAGGTAGTGACCTAATAATGGAGCGTAGTCTTTCTCATCCATCTTATGCAACATCTGTTGATCCAAGAATTAAGGCTGTGGTGGCTTTTGCACCATGGGGAATGGCAAGAGGAGTTTGGGATAGTGAAGGTTTGGCAAACCTTAAAACCCCTTTGTTTTTTGTAGCCGGGGATCAGGATGATATTTCAGGCTATGAGGATGGAATCAAGGCTATTTTTGAAGGGGCTCTCAATGCGAACAGGTACTTGCTGACCTACATTAATGCCAGGCACAATGTGGCACCTAATCCACCGCCTGCGGAATCTTTTCAAAAAGGGAAGCATCTGGATGAATATTTGCGTTATGCAGAGTCTTCGTGGGACCAAAGAAGAATAAACAATATCAACCAACATTTTGTAACAGCATTCTTGGGTATTCATTTAAAAGGTAAAGATTATACGTCTTTTCTTGACTTACCTGAAGATTCGTTGGAAGAAACTTGGAAAGGTTTTAAACCTAGAACCTCTATTGGCTTAGAATTGAAGCATATAGAGCCTTAACTAGAGTAAATTTTTTTTATTTAGAATTTATTAACTAAAACATTTACAACTTGAAAAATCTAAGGTGTTGTATTTTCGTATTCTGTTTTCTAGCCTTTACGGCCTGTAATATTAATGAAGAAGATCCTTTTCAAAACGTTAATGTTGAGGAATATATAGCGTTACTGATCAATGGTGAGTATACTGCTATGAATTTGCCGGAATTTACCGAATCAGATATCCCTAAACTACTGGTTTATAGAAACCGTACCGATAAAATTACTAATTTCCCTAGAAATTGGATTTCTTCGTACGTTAATGAGGAATGTTCTTTGGGAATGTATGTGTTATGGACCATAGAATCGATTCGTGCGGTAGCTATAGAAAGCGAATATTTAATTGGAAGGTTTCCTTCTCAAAACCCGATTGTGAGGGAAAGGGACGGCGATTTCAATCTTGTGCCGGAAGAGGATGCGCATCCCAAAGTTGCCCAAGCCTATTTTGAATGGTGGCAGGATAATCAAGACCGAGGTTTTGAAGCATTCAAAGCAAAAGACCCATTGCTTGATTCAGGTTTGAGTTGGCATTAAGTAAAGGCTTGATGCATTTTATTGACCAAAAAGATCCGAAACTATGTAAAGGAATTATGGACTCATGGCTTTTAGACACCTCAAATGGGAATAGTTTTAATTGTATCGGACGTTATTGTCTACTTGGATGAATATGTCCATTCTCTATTAAAATGAATTTTTGAAATTTTTTCTATTAAACCACAGTTAGTCTAAGTTGTTGGTAGCTACAAATAATGTAAAATTTATGCTAACTTTGAATCTTGAAAATTCTCCTAAAAACCCAAAATACTTCAAAAAAGATAAATTTACCTTTTAACTGGATTTGGCTGTGAATAAAACGTGGAAATCAGAGTTAAAGGTGGTTTATGAACTCAGAGATAGGTATCTAAAAGGTAATACCAAAGCATGAGATGTGGGAGGGAGGCTAGCATTAAATTGCTTTTCCAACAATCATGCTTAATGTTCTACTTATTTTATTGCTCTTTTATTTCAACTTAATGATTTGAAAAATTAAATGAACAGGAAAGTAAAAATTCTTTATATCAACTTTTTACAATTCAAAAAGAATTTTATTCAATATCCTTACCGGAAATTTAATTTTATTGAGCTTTTTTTAATTTGGGTAAGTGAGAAATTGACACGTTCTCAGTTTCTTGTCTTATCGGGTATTTTGGTGGGGTTGAGTGCGGGTTCTGCCGGGGTAATTTTAAAGGTATTTGTTCATTATATCCAATCGTCCATTAGTACTGATGTCCCATTTGAGGAAAGGTTACTGATTTATGGAATTTTTCCTTTGATAGGGATTACTTTGACGGCATTTATAGTCAAATACTTTTTTAATGGAGATGAGGAAAAGGAGATATCTTTTATACTAAAAGACATTTCAAAAAAGCAGAGTAAGGTTAAAATTACCAAAATGTATTCCCAAATCCTCCAAAGTGGAATTACAGTTGGTTTTGGAGGTTCTGTAGGACTGGAGACTCCAATTGCGGTTACAGGTTCTGCCATTGGCTCCAATTATGCGCAAAGGTACCGTTTGGGTTTTAAAGAACGTACTTTACTGTTGGCTGCAGGAGCAGCAGCCGGAATTTCAGCAGCATTTAATGCGCCGATTGCCGGTATCATGTTTGCTTTTGAGATAATTCTTACTGGATTAGTATTTACGGATTTTATTCCATTGGTTATTGCCTCTATTTGCGGAAGCCTTCTATCCACAATTATTCTGAATGAAGACATACTTTTTAATTTTCAAGCCAGAGAAACCTTCAACCATTTTAATGTGATTTATTTCTTGGGTTTAGGGGTGCTTACTGGATTTTATTCCAGGTATTTTCTAGTGGTTGGGCAGTATGTTCATAGGTTTTTTGAGCGGTTTAAGAAGAAAATGCTTCTCAAAGCTTTACTAGGAGGTTTAATGCTATCAGTCCTTTGTGTTTTGTTTCCCCCACTCTTTGGAGAGGGGTATATCAATATAAGAACCATTTATCAAGGGAATGTGAAGTTACTTATTGAGGACAGCCTCTTTAGTTACTTCGGCAATTCAGAAGTGATTATTATTGTGTTCTTATCACTTACAATTTTGCTCAAGGCTTTAGCTACCAGTATCACCTTGTATTCCGGAGGTAATGGAGGCAATTTTGCCCCCTCTCTTATGGCAGGGGGGCTTCTTGGCTTTGTGTTTGGTTTTTCTTTAGAGCTAATGGGATTCACTGAGGTACCTACTACCAATCTGATGTTGGTAGGAATGGCAGGGGTGATGTCAGGCGCCATGTATGCTCCTTTGACAGCCATATTCCTAATTGCAGAGTCTAGTAGTGGGTACGATTTATTTATTCCTTTGATGATAGTTTCTGTTATTTCTTACCTTATCAACAGATCTTTCTCACCAATTAATCCATCTTTTAAAGAGTTGGCCGAAAGAGGCGACATCTTTACTACCAGACAGGATCAAAATATTCTTTCTCATATTTCTCTCAAAGACTGTATCAACCCTTCCTCAGTGCAAATTTGCACTACGGATAGCATGGAAGAGGTATTGCATAAATTCAGAAATAGTGATCAAAACAGTATGGCTGTTGTAGACGTCAACAACCAGTTTTGGGGTTTGTTAAATAGGGAGCAACTGCGTCCATTTCTATTGAATAAAGAATCTGCCGAAGGAACAAGTGTAAGTCAATTGGCCATAGCCCCACCCTTTATTATTTCTCCCAATGATTCTGTTATGGAGGTGACGAAAATGTTTGATGAAGCTGATGTGTGGCAACTTCCCTTGCTTAATGAAGAAAGAAATTTTATGGGTTTTATTAGCCGTTCAAAAATATTAACCAACTACCGTGCATTGTTAAGGGATTATTCAGAATAGATGAAATTTGATCTATTTCTCCAAAAATAGGCAACAAAAAAACCTGATCGAATGATCAGGTTTTTTTATTCACTTTAACCACTAACAACCACAAATAAAATTTGCTTGCCTGGCGGCAAACAAACAGAATTTGTTGTAGTCCGTACGGGAATCGAACCCGTGTTTCATCCGTGAAAGGGATACGTCCTAACCCCTAGACGAACGGACCATTTTGTGAGTGATGTGCTCTTTTTCCTAAATGGTGATGCAAATATAGGGTCTTTCAAGAACAAACCAAAACCCACCAAAAAAATATTCTAAAACTAGACACAATCCTTTGAAAATAAGGCATTAAATTTATTCAATTAATTTATTTAACCAACGGTAAACTTTATTTTAATCATTTATGTTTTCTATTTAAACCTAAAAAATAATTCAAAAACCTAAAAAAATTCAATTATGGCACTTAGATTAGGAGATGTTGCTCCAGACTTTACCGCTGATTCTTCCGTAGGAGAAATTAATTTCCACGAATACCTTGGGGACAGTTGGGGAATTTTATTTTCACACCCTGCAGATTATACGCCTGTATGTACCACTGAGTTGGGCGCAGCTTCTAAATTAAAGGAGGAATTTGATAAAAGAAATGTGAAGATGCTTGCCCTTAGTGTAGATGGTGCGGACAGCCACAGGTCTTGGATCGAAGATATTAATGAAACACAAAATACCACTGTAAACTTTCCAATAATTGCTGATGAGGATAAAAAAGTGTCTGAATTATATGACATGATTCATCCTAATTCAAACGAAAGCTTTACCGTTCGTTCTGTTTTTATCATCGGTAATGATAAAAAAATTAAACTAATTATTACTTATCCGGCCAGTACAGGAAGAAATTTTGTCGAATTATTAAGGGTAATTGATTCTTTACAATTGACTGCAAATTATTCTGTAGCCACACCTGCGGACTGGAAAAGAGGTGAAGACGTGGTTGTAGCTCCTGCGATTAAAACAGAAGACATTCCTTCTAAATTCCCTAAAGGCTTTAAAGAAATTAAACCTTACTTAAGAACTACACCGCAACCGGACTTGTAAAAACATTGAGAAGGCTGATTTATTTCAGCCTTTTTTTATGAATGATTAAAACAATAGCTTCGGATAAAAATAATATTGTACAAATATTATTTTTATTATTATTGATTTTTGTAATGATTAATAGTCTCTATTGTTAATTGAACGTATTTAAATTTGAAGAGCTGTTATAATTTATTGGGTTTAAAGAGTAAGGCATAGTTTTTTCCTATACAATCATCTTATAATTACACCAATGTTGATTGTAGTAATGTATATGTCTGTTTTTTTAGTTTATAGAAGCTGTATCATTTCGGATAATTCATCAAATAAATAGTATAAATGCCTATTTTAGCGGTCTTAGAATTTTGGAAAGGACAATTAGTTAATGGACAAGAAAATAATAAGTAGCATAATTGTTGGATCAGGGAAATATTTACCAACCAAGGTTATTCCCAATGACTATTTTTTAACAAAAGAGTTTTACGATGCGAGTGGCAAAAGATTGGTGAAACCCAATGCAGATATAGTGGCCACCTTACAAAAAATTACTGAAATACGGGAGAGAAGGTATCTTGAAGATAATATGATGACTTCAGATATGGCTCATTTGGCTGCTAAAGATGCCTTGGCATCGTCTGGTGTTGATAGCGAGACCCTGGATTATATTATCGTAGCCCATAATTTTGGTGATATATTAAAGGATAATATACGGGTTGATACCTGTCCTACATTGGCGGCAAGGGTGAAACACAAACTTGGGATCAAAAATCCATACACCGTTGCTTATGATTTGCCTTTTGGTTGTCCGGGTTGGGTGCAAGGGATGATTCAAGCCAATTATTACCTTCAATCCGGTGATGCAAAAAGAGTGATGGTGATAGGTGCAGAAAACTTGTCAAGAATTTCTGATCCGCATGATATTGATAGCATGATCTTTTCTGATGGAGCCGGAGCTGTTATTTTGGAAGCCAAAGAAACGGAGTCTAAAAAAGGGATTATCGCACATCTCACCAGATCAGACACGTTGAATCACGCCCACTTGCTTAATATGGATGCTTCTTACAATCCAAATTATCCGGACAATACACGGTTTTTAAAGATGAATGGGAGGAAGCTTTATGAATATGCAATTAAAACAGTGCCTGCTACACTTAAAGAATGTCTGGATCGTGCAGGTAAAAGTGTCGAAGATATTCAGCATGTATTGATACATCAGGCCAATGCGAAAATGGACCATAATATTTTAGAGCGGCTTTTTTTATTGTATGACAAGCATGAAATACCCGAAAACCTCATGCCTATGAGTATTCAGGAGTTCGGTAATAATTCAGTTGCTACAGTTCCAATTTTATATGATTTAATCGCAAAAGGAGCGAAGGAAGGCCATCGTTTTATATCCGGAGATCATTCAATTTTTGCCTCGGTTGGGGCTGGAATGAATATTAATGCCTTTGTATACATTCACCCTTAAGTCAAGCAACCCAAAATATGATAAATAAAATTGATGCACACCAGCATTTTTGGCAGTATAGTAAGCAAAGATATGCTTGGATTGATGATAAGATGCTTCAATTGAAGCGTGATTTTCTCCCTGATGATATATTTCCCATCATCCAAAGAAATAGCGTAGAAGGTACGGTGGCCGTTCAGGCCGTTCAGGATGAAAAAGAAAATTTTTTCCTTTTGGAACTTGCAGAAAAACACCCTTTTATCTTGGCTGTGATAGGTTGGATAGATTTGAAATCACCAGACCTGGAAACTACACTTGAAAGCTATAAAAACCATAAAAAGTTAAAAGGATTTAGGCACGTACTTCAGGATGAAGCTGACCCTAACTTTATTTTAAATCAAGCTTTTCAAAATGGCTTAAAATCAATTTTTAAGGCAGGGTTTACTTATGACCTATTAGTATATCCCCATCAATTAGATGGAGCCATTCAAACGGTTTCTAATTTTGAGGAGGGGAGGTTTGTATTGGATCATATTGCCAAGCCCCCTATCAAAGCAGGCCTAATCAAAGATTGGGAGGTTAATATCAAAGCATTGGCAGAGAGGCCTAACGTTTATTGTAAGTTGTCCGGTATGATTACAGAAGCAGCTTGGGAAGATTGGGATGAAAAAGAGTTTTATCCTTATTTGGATGTTATAATGAAAGCATTTGGAGAAGACCGGGTAATGTTTGGTTCAGATTGGCCTGTCTGTAAATTGGCAGGGAGCTATGAACAGGTTATTGGTTTGGTCGAAGGCTATTTTAAAGGCTGCTCACCAGAGGCATTGGAGAAAGTTTGGCGAGCCAATGCCATAAAATTCTATCAACTTTAATTTTATACTTATACTATGCAAAGGTATTGTCTTGCCCTGGATTTAAAGGATGATCCGGAAATTATTGAAAAGTATGTAGAGCATCACAAAAAGGTCTCTGATGAGATTATCTCTAGTATTAAGGATGCGGATATCGAGGTGATGGATATCTACCTGACAGGTAATCGGTTATTTATGATTATGGAGGTAGGGGACTCCTTTTCTTTTGAAGAGAAAGCCAAAATGGACGCTAGCAATGAAAAAGTGCAGGAGTGGGAAACGTTAATGGGAACCCTTCAGAAAAATTTACCTTGGGCAAAACCCGGGGAGAAATGGGTGCTAATGGAAAAGATTTTTTCTTTGTAATACGCTAATTTTTTTGATAACTTCATTTAACTTCAAAAAAAAGTAGTTTTTTCATTTGATTGAATAAAAATTGGTAGGCCTAGAATTCTATGCAAGGATTGAGTGGTTTTCACGAGGGAAATTTTATTGCATATTTCGGGTTTAATAAGTAATCCCGGATAAGCAATTTGCTTATCCGGGATAATTTTACCATTCCATTTCCCCTTTACATTCCTCTCCTTGAATTTGCTCCAAAGTGGGATTATAACCATTGTTATCAATCGTTATTTTCGGATGGGTACCCTCATTTACCAATTTCGATATAGCACAGTAATTTGTGAGATAATTATTTGATTGAATAATCATGCTACCGGCAACAGAGACCAGGTTATCGAGTCCTTCCAAGGAGTTAAAATTAATATTATCTTGAATTGTTAGGCTTCTAGTTATTTTTTTAAGATTGCTCAATTCACGAAGATTACCAAGAGAGGTATCTTTGATATTAACCCTACTAAGCTCCTCTGAAACCGTAAGTCCTTCCAATTTCCTGATACCATTACTCATTAAATCTATGGAAGATGTCACGGTGCCCGTAAATCCTGTAAAGTCTTTTAAATCATACAGGTTGTACAGTGTTAGGGAACTGATGGACTCTACTCCTTGGAATCCATTAAAATTGGTAATGTTTAGACCTATAATTTCAAGAGTACCTATTAGACGAACATTCTCGAGCCCTTCGAATGAAGTTTGTACTTCATTGAAAGAAACTTCCAAGCCAGAAATCTCTTGTACTTGATCCATCCCTTTAAAATTGACCAATTTAGGGTTAGATCTTATGATTACATAGCCTAATTTATTTATTCTTTCCAATCCATTAAAATTTAATAAGTTGGGGTTGCTCGAAATAGTTAAATGTACTTGCTGGTTTTCAGATAAAGACAAACCCTCGAGTGTTTCCAAACTACTGTTTCCATCAATCGTTACCCATCCTTCTACAAGATTTAGGTTTTGCAAACCATGAAGGTTTTTTAAGTTTGAAGTGTTTTCAATTTTTAAACTCCCATAGACATGAGTAACCAATTCCAAAGGGCTCAGGTCTACGATAGGGTCTTGGTCATCGCCACCCTGAATGATAAGGTCTCCTTGAATACCGGTATGACAGCGTAATGCCCAATCGTTTAATTCAGTTTGGGTAGTCAATACCAAATCTTCGATGAATTCACCACCCACACATTTAATTTCTGCTTCTACCATTTCAACTACCAACGGCTGCTCAACATAGGACTTTAATTGATCAAAACTTAGGGTATCAATGAAATCATCAAAGTTGAAACTTTTAAAAAGTATAGCATAACTATCAGCTATCGGAAGTGTTACAGATTCATTAATTCCGGCAATTAGTTCTTGGGTAATGACTTCTCCGTCTGCAGTTATTTCTATTGATCCAGGCAGAAAGTCCATTAATCGCTGGTCAGTAACCATTGCCATGTAGATTTTATTAGAAGTAGCAGTTACAATATCCAAACCAAAGGACTGAAAACCAAAGTCCGAGGGGCTATGTCCTTCTGCAGCTACCACTTGCATGGATATTTGTATCTCTGCTTCCTCTTCTGTTTCTATGGTCTCTAATTCAAAAGTCAAAGGCAATGACAAATTTTGGTCCTCACTCAGTGATGAGTTTTTCTTAGGAGTGGCCTCTACAATGTCATTGTTATCATCCAGTACATAAAATGCAACTACCTGATAGGAGCCTTCCGGGAGAATGATCTTCTCAGTCAGGTAATGGTCTCCCATGTCCTGAACCTGAATATTCTTGTTAGTGTAGGAGGTTGAATCTCCGTTTGCCGTTTGGATTGTAATAATTGCTTTACTATAAGCGGTCACCCTAAGTTGCCTTGAAGATGTGTTTGAAGTTTTAGCAATTTTAATTACAACTGTGGGTAATTTCTCCTGATTTTCAGGGTTTTCCTCTTCTTCTCCAGGGTTTGTAATCGGATCTGGGATTACAGTTGGTTTTTCAGCCTCTTCACAAGAGACCAATCCTGCACCAAGAGAAATAAAAAGAATAAATAAGACTAAACGGAATTTTAATATAATTTCTCTCATGGTTTACACTCCCCCCTTCGAATATTGTCGAAACTTGGATTAAAGGCATTTCCTTTAATCTCGGTGGCAAAGGGAAGGTTATTTGCGAGTGTAACCTTGATGTCTTTAAGCGCACAATAATCGACAAGTGATACATTATCCTTGATAGTGATTTTTACAGGGGGGGTCCAGACATATCCCGGATAGGGATCTTCACCTTTATAAACAAAGTAATAAAGGACTTTTCCACCTTCGAAACCATTCAGACTTTTTAGTTGAGGATTATTAATTATAGTAATATCGCTGAAAATTATCTTTGCAGAGGCAATTGCCGTTATATCTTCCAAAGTAGCATTGTTCTCTAAGTGGATTTCACCAACTTGCTCAGCTAAAAATAGAGGAGAAAGGGTAGTAAGTTTGGGACAGTTTAAGACAATTAAATCATCTACTCCCTCACCTTTAGGTTGAAGAAGTCCTTCCAAGTTTTCCAAATTCTCGTTATTATTTAGTTCGAGGTTGGATATAAATCTAAATCCTCCATCACCACCACCGAAAGAGATTAATGCAGGGTTGTTAGCTATATAAAGGTTAGAAATGATGGTTTGAGTTTGGGTAGGGAAACTCAAATCAATTAAATTGGGATTGGCAAGAATGTTTATATGGCTCAAATTTATTGCGTTTTCAAATCCTTCTCCTTCTAATCCAATAAAATGCTCCATATTTTCAATATGTAAAGATGCTATCGTAGGAGCCACATGGTTAAATCCATTAAAGTCTCGGATACTAGGGTTATTGGTTAGGTTCAGACTTGGCAATTTCTCCAAAGATGTCAATCCATAGAATGACTCTAGCATGGAGTTGTTTTTTACTATTAATTCTTGAGAAATGTATCGGAGGTAATTCAGTCCCTCCAATGATCGTAATTCCGGATTATTTATGATGTTTAAATTATTTTTTACTTGGTCTATTGTAGCCAATGGAGAAAGGTCTAAAATAGGGTCTTCTGAGTCATCAGGAGTATTCCCAATTGTTAAATTTCCTTCGATAATATCATATCCCTTCAAACCAAAAGAATCAAGGGCTGCTTGGGTGGACAAAGTTATATTCCCTTTGAATGTTCCGCCTATATAAAAGGCATCATCGCGTTTTTTGGTCATTTCAATTACTAAAGGAAGATGCTCAAATTTTTGAAGGCTATCGTAGCTTATTTCCTTTGTTATAGGCTGGAAAGGGCCATAGGTTAGTGAAAAGTCATAATTCTCACTTGTCTTTGGCAGTACAATTTTGTTCAATTTGCCAGTAAGTTGACGGGTCAGCAAATGCTCCCCTTGGCTAACTGTCAATTCAGCCGGAATAAAGTCCATAAAGTCATCTACCATCTCACGTACTGCAGAAATGAAAAAGTAAAAAGTCTCCCGGAAACCTTCCATACCTGATTTAAAACCGAAAGGCTCAGGATTTTTTCCCGCAGTAGAGATGATTTCAAGGTTTAAGTTTTGGGATTCGTTATCGGTCACTTCAAACGGAATAGGTAGAGGCGCTGCTAAATAATCCCCATATTCGGAGCCTTCCATCGGCGTAGCATAATGGATGTTACCGGTGCTATCAGTTAAATAAAAAGCACTAAGTTGATAGCTTCCCGGTGAAAGATGTATATCTTCAATTAGGAGTTCATCACCAAAACCCAAAATTGGTAAAGATTTACGTTCATAGATGGTTTGAGAACCATCTTCAGTTTCAATTGATAGAATAACACTGTTCACTCCTTGGACAGGTAGCGCCAAATTTCTGTTACTTTCATTATCTACATAGGTTTCATTAACCTTAAAGCTCACGGTTCCATCAGTTGGTATGTGTTGCTCGTACTCTGTAGTACATGCTCCCAAAACAATCAAACTAAAAAGTTGAATGTACTGGATTAATTTCCATTTGTTCATATCTTTAAAAAAACGTTTGTCAAAACTAAATATAATTTTTTAAACCATTGTAATGTATTTTAAATTATTAATAATGTATTTCAAAATAGTTTAAATGTGTTTTGTATGGATATAAGCGTTTTTCTTTTTCTGAGTTTTAGATGTATTTTTGGTATTGAGATGGAAATTGTGTTGGTCTACATACTAGTGGCTTTCTGATAAAAATCTGCTAGGAATAAAGATCTTTTTTTAAACAAGTTTGTTAATTGAGAAAACCTTAAGCTATGGAAGATATTTGGATAAAAAAATGGAATGAAAGATATGGTGAGGAAGAATATGCCTATGGGGAAAAGCCTAATGTATTCTTTGAGGAAAAGATTAAGGGGTTAAAATGCGGTAAAATACTATTACCGGCTGAAGGGGAAGGTAGAAATGCAGTGTTTGCAGCCAAAATCGGCTGGTCTGTTTTCGCTTTTGATCAAAGTGAAGAAGGGCAAAAGAAGGCCATGAAATTGGCAGAAAAGAATGGAGTGAACATAGACTATCAAGTAGGAAGCTTAGAGCTTGTAAATTACCCTAAGGAGGAGTTTGATGTTATTGGGCTTATCTATGCTCATTTTCCGGCTAATATCAAGTCGGCATACCATAAAACATTGGATGGATATTTAAAAAAAGGAGGTTTTGTGGTTTTTGAAGCCTTTAGTAAAAATAATTTGGAATATAGGGCTCAGAATGAGAAGATTGGAGGACCTAGAGATTTAGATTCTCTTTTCTCTATTGAGGAACTTAAAACTGACTTTCCCAATTATGAAATTTTGCAGTTGGAAGAAAAAGAGGTAGAGTTGGGAGAGGGGCTTTACCATAATGGGAAAGGCTCGGTCATTCGGTTCGTCGGGAAGAAAAAATAAGGCTGACAAACCTTCAAGAAATCAGAAAAAACTATTTGAGAATTACAGATTCATTCCAAAAAAAAAGGCTGCTTATAAAAGCAGCCTTTTTTTTTATTACATATTTTTAACTTCTGCAACAAGTTCATTGAGCACCTTTTTGGCATCCCCAAATAACATTCGGGTTTTAGGTTCAAAGAAAAGTGCGTTTTGAATTCCGGCATAACCAGAGCTCATACTTCTTTTTATCACTATTACATTGGCAGCTTTATTGACTTCCAGAATAGGCATTCCATATATAGGACTGGATGGATCGTCATTGGCAGCCGGGTTAACAACATCATTGGCACCAATCACCATGACAACATCTGTGTTAGGTAGCTTCTCGTTCATGTCATCCATTTCGATAAGCTTGTCATAAGGAACATCCGATTCAGCCAATAATACGTTCATATGGCCCGGCATCCTACCTGCCACAGGGTGAATACCATAAAGGACTTCAACACCTTTTTCTTCAAGTATTTTTTCTAGATCATGTACAGCATGCTGTGCTTGAGCTACCGCGAGGCCATAACCCGGTACAATTACTACTCTTTTGGCATAAGCCATTAAAATAGAAGAATCGTAGGCATTAATTTCTTTGGCTACTTGTTCGCCATCAACACCTGCAGCAGCTCCTCCTGCGGAAGAACCAAAGGAAGTGAACAAAATGTTAGAAACTGATCTGTTCATGGCCTTGGCCATTAATAAGGTCAATAGAATCCCTGCTGAACCTACCAAAATACCACCCATTAACATTACCTTATTGTCATAAAGTAAACCTGTAGTAGCGGCTGTAACCCCGGTAAGTGAGTTGAGTAGTGAAATAACTACAGGCATATCTGCTCCCCCAATTGGGTAAACGAACATAAGACCATAAATCAATGACAACACTACCAATACATAGATTAATATTGGCTGTGGTGCGCCGGAAGTTAGGATATATGCAGCCAAAGCCACGGCAATGGCAAGTACAGCGAAGCCTAAAATTTTATTAATTTGAATGTCTTTTACAACCCCTTGTAGTTTTCCCATAGCAATTAATGAACCGGAAAATGATACCGACCCAATAATTAAGCTGGACATCAACACAGCTCCTTTACCAATATCATCTACGGGAAGGTCTCCGTATTCTACCAAACCAATCAAAGCGGCAGCAGCTCCTCCCATCCCATTGAAGAAGGATACCAATTGAGGCATGGCTGTCATTTGTACGGTTTTGGCCGAATAAATACCGCCGATGGTTCCAAGAACCATGGCAATTATGATTAGTGCCAGATTGTCTAAACCTGGTGTTAGAAAAGAGGCTAAAATAGCCAATATCATTCCTGATAATGCAATGCTATTACCTTTCCTCGCAGAATCCGGATGACTCATCATCTTGATCCCAACGATAAAAAGTACTACCGCAATCAGGTAGCAAATATCTATTATCTGTAAAATCATCATTCTTATTTTTTACCGGGTTTTTTCTTAAACATCTCTAACATTCTATTCGTCACAGCAAAACCTCCAACCACATTGAGTGTAGCAAGCAATACTGCTAAAAAGCCTAAAGACAAGGCCAAATAATTTGAAGGATCAGTTTTTCCCAAAACTATAATTGATCCGACAATTACCACTCCCGAAAGGGCATTTGAACCTGACATTAGCGGGGTATGTAAAACTGTAGGTACTTTAGAGATCACCTCAACACCCACAAAAATCGCTAGAATGAAAATATAGAGTTCTTGTTGGTTAATTGATATATATTCAATAATCGCTTCCATATTATTTTAATAAGGGTTCATAAACTATCGCTCCATCATGTGTGATGCAGGTTCCTTTAATAATTTCATCTTCAAAGTTGAGATTCAACTGATCTTCTTTTAAAAGTAATTTTAAAAGATTCTGTACGTTTTTACTGTACATCTTGCTTGCATCCTGAGACATTGTGGAAGGCAAAGCAGAGTTTCCTATTACAGTTACACCATTGACTGTAACAGTTTCATTGTTTTGCGTGCCTTCACAGTTTCCGCCATTAGCAGCGGCCAAATCCACCACTACAGCTCCTGCCTTCATTTTTTCAAGCATAGGCTTTGTAATAAGTATCGGAGCCTTTCTTCCCGGGATCAAGGCAGTGGTGATTACAACATCTGATTTGACAATAGACTGCTCCAACATTTCGGATTGCTTTTTCTTGTATTCCTCCGATTGTTCAACTGCATATCCACCGGCACCTTTGTCTTCAACGGCACCGGGAACTTCAACAAATTTCCCACCTAAACTCTCCACTTGTTCCTTTACTGAAGGTCTGGTATCAAAGGCTTCTACTACAGCACCCAGTCTTTTGGCTGTTGCAATAGCTTGTAATCCAGCTACACCTGCACCAATTACCAATACTTTAGCCGGTGCAATAGTGCCTGCAGCTGTCATAAGCATTGGGAAAAATCTCGGTAAGTTGGCAGCAGCAAGTAATACCGCTTTATAACCGGAAACTGTACTCATAGAAGAAAGTACATCCATACTCTGAGCCCTTGTGATCCTTGGGATGGAATCCATACTGAATAAGGATACTCCGGTATCTGCAATGGTTTTCATTAGCTCTCTTGCTACCAATGGTTGGTAGACTCCAAATAAAAATTTTCCTTTATTTAACGAGGGATAATCTTCAGGTGCTAAGGGCGTGATTTGAAAAATCATCTCTGCCTCTTTCAAAACTTCTTGGCGTTCTTTTACTTCAGCACCTGCTTCCAAAAATGTGGCATCAGAAAGGAAAGAGGACACACCGGCCCCTTTTTCAATCAGGACTTTATTGCCTGTTCCAGTTAGGACCTTTACTGCTTCCGGATGTAGAGAAACTCTAGTTTCCGGGGAAGGTTCTTTTAAAATTCCTAAAATCATAATGGTGGTTTATTGACGTATTCCAAACATTGAGTTTCCAAAATCAAATCATCGCTTTGCCTCGCATTTAAATAGATTCAAAATAACATTTAACTTTGGCAGTGCAAAAAAAGCACTTTTTTACGGATTTTATCGTATTGTCCTTTAAAACTTTCGATTTTTAACGGATTGATTGATTTTTTTGCTTTATTTGATAAACTTCTTTAAAAATATTTTGTTCTTACCCGAGCTTGATTGCCTCCCATTTTTCATAAGGAAATAAAATATTTGAGGACCCTTTAAAATGATTTTTTTTTTAAATTCATTCATAAATCGGCTTTAAACTACTTAAAGGGAATCGTAGAAAGAAATCCTTTATTAATAACGGACTTCAAAATTACTCCCTTTAGAAAGCTATATCTCATTTTTATGATAAAATAAGTTGAGAAAGGATAGTAAGCCGATAGATTTATATACCAAATGGTTAGTCTGTATTATTATGTTTTAGCGCATGAACAAATACACAGGATAATTCCTAACTTTAGGTCAGTCTACTTTACTTAATGCATCCAAAATGAAAACAATATTTACCCTAATTTATTTTGTAGGTATTTCTATTCAGGTTTTAGCTCAAGATTTTGAACCCAATTATGAAGAAGATAAGGTCCCTGAGTATCAGTTGCCCGACTTGTTAAGGATGGAAAATGGGCAACTTATTACTAACAAAAGACAATGGAGCAATAGGAGAGCTGAATTAGTAGAAATATTTGAAAATGAAATTTATGGTAAATCACCTGTATGGGATGGACAAATTTCAAGTAAAGTATTACTTGAAAATAAGGATTACCTGAATGGTGAAGCCACTAGAAAAGTGGTAAAATTAACTTTAAAAAGGGGAGAAAAATCGCTAGATTTTAATTTATTGGTTTTTTATCCAAACTCGGGAAAACAAGTACCTGCTTTTTTAGGGCTTAATTTTTATGGCAATCATACCATTTCTTCCGATGAGCAGGTGGCTGTTCCTGATGCTTGGATAAGAAACAATGAGAAAATAGGGAGTTTTAATAATAAAGCTTCAGAAAAGGGAAGAGGTCAACGAATAGCTAACTGGCCTTATGAAGAGATTCTTACTAGAGGTTATGGTTTGGTTACCATGTATTATGGTGAAATAGACCCCGATTATGAAGATGGATTTAAAGATGGTGTACATGCATTGTATTCCGAAAGAAAAAGAGAGCCCAACTCTTGGGCAAGTATTGCTGGCTGGGCTTGGGGACTTTCTCGGGTGATGGATTTCTTAGAAGGTGAAGATTGGATTGACAATAAAAAGGTGGCTGTTTTGGGACACAGTAGGCTAGGTAAAGCTGCATTATGGGCAGGTGCAACGGACGAAAGGTTTGCGATGGTGATCTCCAATAACTCGGGTTGTGGGGGGGCAGCCTTGTCTCGTCGAGCTTATGGAGAGACCGTTGGGCGAATGATTGAGGTAATTCCTTATTGGTTTTCAGATAGCTTCAAAGTTTACTATAAAATGGAAAATGATTTGCCTGTAGATCAACATCAATTATTGGCTTTAATGGCTCCTAGACCTCTTTATGTGGCAAGTGGAGCAGAAGATAAGTGGGCAGATCCCAAAGGGGAGTTTTTGTCTTGTGTAGCTGCTTCTCCGGCCTACAAGTTATTTGGAAAAGTAGGGATGCCTGCAACAGTGCTGCCTCCATTAGACCAACCGGTGATGGGAACCATCGGTTATCACATTCGATCCGGTGGCCATGGTTTGTTGCCATATGATTGGCAACAATACCTAGATTTTGCTGACAGGCATTTTTAAGCCAAGATATGGATCAGACCATTTATTGAGATCTAAATTTATTACAAACGCTATAGTATTGATGATTTATGGACATCGCAAAGTGATAGCGAATAGAAAAGAGATCCAATTGACCGCTTTTCTATTTTTGAATTTTCCTTTCCCGCAACAGTGAGTAACCTATTTGGATTTAAAAATCCCTTCATCGATCATCATTTGAAAGGAACCTTCCATCGTTTTTTTCAAGGGTATAAATTTGATGCCCAACTCTTTTTTAATTTTAGAATTGTCAGCATGGAATGGTATGTTGACATTGTTTTTAATGTACTTTCTTGTAAAAAGTTTATTTGCCAAAGGCCCAACCAACATCAGAAGCCATTTTGGCATTGCTCTTTTGGGTAAAGGGAATTTTTTCCCGTATTTAGGCAGTAAAATTTTACTTATTTCCAAGAGGTTTGTGTCATAAGCAGACGTTATGTAACGCCCTTTTGCTTCAGGGGTAAACCCTGCTTTATAATGTGCTTCTGCAACATCACGAACATCTACCACCCCAAGCCCCATTTTAGGAGCTCCCATTTTGAGTTCTCCGCCTCCAAGCATTTTCAGTATGTTTATGCTTTCTGAAGTTGTATTGCCAAGGTTTAATGCAGGACCCAGTACTAAAGACATATTAATGGTCACCAGATCCCACTGACTTTGTGATTTCTCTAATTCCCAGGCTTTTTTTTCAGCCAAAGTTTTCGAATAAGAATAAGGTTGGTAGTCTAATGAGGCTGTAGTATTCCAAACTTCTTCAGTTATTTTGCCTTCTGGCGCGTTGACCGTGTCAATAGCATCCGTGTAGATAGCTGCACAACTGCTGGTGACAACTATACGTCTGACGCTACTTACCTCTTTCGCGGTATTCAAAACATTGGCTGTTCCATTTACGGCAGGTGCTATTAATTCTGCTTGAGGATCTTTTATATCCAAAGAAAATGGGGAAGCCGTATGATAAACCAAAGCACAACCTTCCATGGCTGCTTTGTAAGAGTCCGGTTTCATTAAATCCCCGGCAAAAAACTTAATCTCTCCCTTAGACTTGGAAGCTACCTCTTTTAGGTGACTTATTTTTTTGTCATTGTTAGGATCTCGAACAGCTGCATGCACCGTTATTCCTTCATCAAGCAGTTTTTTTACCAGCCAGCTGGCTACATATCCATTGGCTCCTGTTACCAATACCGGTTTAGATTTATCTATTGTCGTCATTTTTTATAATTTATTATGAAAGTTAAATTTGGATTATTCATTAGGTATTCTTGATAAGTATTGCAAGAGAAAGAAAATAAGGCTGTTTGGAGATCTTAACATAACATCCCTTTGGTATACCTGATTAGCGATAAGTTGGGGAGGAAATAGCATCAAATATTTGATTTTGAAGCAATTTCAGTACGTAATAGATAGTCTATTACATGATTTAGGTTCAGTATTCCGGATTAAAATTCTTAAAAATTGAGGGGAAGGGTTAACACAAAATTCAGAATAAAAAACACAAATAGTAGATTAATCCAATCTTTTGAATTTTTTTTCTTGACAATATGTGGTAGGAAATATTGGTAAACCTTCGAATAGGAACTATTTTATTTGATAACTAGGGTAGTTGGGCACTGATCTTATATTTTAAAGTACTTAAATGTATGATTTTAACTCCTATAAATCATTTTCTGTAAAATTTTTCGCCAAATTTTTAATTTGTAAAGGATCAATGATTTTTAACTCTATTGGTTTTTTAAGGAGAGATAGCATGGCCTTGCCTAAATCGCTACTTCCAATGGTACCTTTCATTTTCTTTATTAAAGGGAAAACAGGCCGCAGGATTGAATACATTGCATTGTACCAAGCTGTTTTTGATTTTACCCCTTTTTCAGGCAAAATTATTCCCGGTCTAAAAGCATACGCATCTTTAAAGCCTAAGTTTAAAAGGTAATTTTCGGTTTTGCCTTTTATTCTTGCCCACATGTAATTACCCTTTTCTGTACTGTCCGTTCCTGCCCCCGATACATAAATTATTTTCATATCAGGGTTTATTTTTAACAGGCTGTCAAATAGAATTTTACTATAGCCAAAAGTTATTTTGGTATAATCAATTTCATCAATTCCTACTGCAGAGATCCCCATGCAGTGTAGACATCCGTCATACCCAATAAATTTGTCAGTATGGAATGGGATTTCCGAATAATCTGCAATCAAGAGCTCTTTAAGCTTAGGATGTTTTAATTCAATTGACTTCCGATTGATAATCAATATTTCTGAAACTGTTGGGGAATTCAGACTTTCTATTAGTGCGGCTTGGCCAACCATGCCGGAAGCCCCTGTAATAATTATTTTCATTGAAAATTAGTTTAATGAGGCTTTGTTTCTGTACTCATTTGGGCTTAAACCTGTCCTTGATTTAAACAAGCGACTGAAATAATGTGGATAGTTAAAGCCTAATTTGTAAGCAATACCACTGATTGTGTCTGACTGACTAAGTAACAGCAATTTGGCTTTCTCTACTAGAAAATGATTGATATGGTCTTTAGTACTTAGTCCGGTTTCTTTTTTTAATAAATCACTTAAATAATGGGGCGAAAGGTGAATGGCTTCAGTAAAGTAATCAATAGGAGGAGGCCCTTGTTCTTCAAACTTCCCTTCTTTATAATAATCTTTTAACAAAGATTCAAATTGACTTACAACATCGATATTTTGAGCTGTTCTGGTATTGAATTGCCGTTCATAATAGCGCAAACTGTAATTCAATAGCAATACCAATGTGCTTACGATAACCCTTTGACTATGGTTATCAATGCGCTCATCAATTTCGGTTTGAATCAATTTGATACATTCGTTCAAGGTTTTTTGTTCTCCGTCGGAAATATGAAGTGCTTCATGTACATCGTAAGAGAAAAAACCGAAATTATCCATCCGTCTACCTAGGTCGGTATTGCGAATAAGGTCAGGATGAATAAACAGCATCCACCCTTGGATCTCATTTAGTCGCTGTTCCTTTTGAGTAGATGTAACTTGATTAGGCGCTGTAAAAATTAATACTCCCTCATTAAAATCATAAGAATTTCGTCCATAATCCATGCCGCAGCTGGCATCTTTTAGGGCTATGGAATACAAATCAGTAACCAACTTTTTACCTACCCATTGAGGGCCTATTTCCAGTTGACTTACATCTAGGATACTGATTAGAGGATGCGAAGGCTTAGGTAAACCAAGCTGTTTATGTAGTTCGCTAATGGAGTTTATATGAAATATATCTTCTGGCATTTTTTTGTTTATCTCAGGTTCAAATTTCAACGAATAATATTAAAAAGTATAACACAAAATGCAGAAAGACGAACACATAGAGTGTTTACTTTTAAGTCAGTTTGACAACTGATTAATAAAAAGTAAACATTTCTTCTATTTTGCCTACAATTGGTTTAATCCGGAAGTAGTTGTTCCAATATTTTTTCTCGTTTGACCAAGAAGGAGAATTGCTTCTCCTCGTTTACTACTGCTATAAATTTTTGAGATGAAATCAAAGCCATTTTCACTTGTTTATCAATAGCTTCGGAGGATTGACTGGAAGGTTTAATGTTTTCCGTAATCAATACTTCAGCGAGTGTGTTTTCTAGGCTTTGGCCATTCAGCCAGCATGTGTGTTCTTTTGTATGAGTTGGGTTTAAGGGGTCTGAAGGTAAATTTACCCATTCTATTTCTTCTTCAGGTAATGGAGGGTTTTCGGGAGGCGACTGAATTTTTTTCAGGAAGTTTTCCAATAAAGTAATGCTGTATCCTGAGCTATTAGGATCATAGCTGTTACCTAATCTTCCTTCGGAATTTATGATTTTGGCGCCTTGGTCTAGAATTATACCATATGCTTCAGAATAAGCTTTTTCGAACCATGGAAATTGATTGGCCAATGCCCACCTCACTTTTTCTGGTTCTGCCCAGCCAATGTATTTTTTTCTAGTATTTTTTGTAGATTCCAAAAATACAATACCTTTTATTCCTTTCCTATTTTCAAAAATAATGGACATAATATACAAGCGAGAAGCCAACCATTCTTTCCCTCTGCCAAGATTAACTATTACATAATCTACATCATCTTTAGTCTCAAGAATGGATCTGAAATTACCAGCCGTACTATCATTCACATTTGCTGCCTGTGCTTTTTGTCTCAAGTCCAATGCTCCCTGGGCTAACCAATTGGGAGAAAATTCTTCTGCTTTTGCCAAATCTAAAGATATTCCTGCAAATGATAAGCCTGTCAAGCGACCCGTCAGACTTTTGATTAATAAAGGAATTTCTTTTCGAAAAAGGATAAATACAATTAATATTACCAATGGATAAAGTATGGCACTTGCTAAAGCGGCAATATCTAAAGTAATATTCATGATTTGAAAAGTTAAATCGATAATAGGTACTGATTTCAAGCTTCCCGTTTGTCCTTTTGTTAATCTTTACCAGTTTGTCTATTTTGTTTAGGAAAGGACATTAAAGGATGAAAGAAATTTTAAGTAGAAGTTTTTATAAGATAAATTTAGTTCGAATAGGGTTTTTGAGTCACCCAAAAGACATTAATAAAAATAGGTAAAAAAATCCAAATGTACTTAATGACAGTGTTTTATGTTGTTGATTAATGGGGTGATTTGGATGAATTTTTCCTAATAAAACTTATCCTCGAATATTTTCTATTTTCCTATTTTGCCCAAATGCGTATGGTTAAAACTGTCATTGAACTTTAGCCCATAGCCAAAAATTCTATCCATAGAAGAATGGCCAAATAAAATTACACCCACTAAAATTATGACTGGCATGCTGGTTATAGAGCCAAGCATAAAAATTAATATTGCTGTTAACTTATGGTGAAAAAAATTATACAGAAAAGCCCCATATTTAGGATTGATTAAATAGCCTATCATTGAGAGGTCCGGCAATAATATACAAGCCGGGAAAACCCACCAAGCATAATCTAAATTAGTAAACAAGTAAATTGCCAGTAAAAATTGCCCTAGTTCTTCAGATTTCAATAGGGCGCTCATATTTTTTGTCATGGTTTCTGAAATGTTTTGTTGGTTACAAAATTCAACAAATTTTATTCGATTCCCCTTGACATTAATCAAGAACTTGTACGCTTACGATTTCTTATTCTACTTAGGGTTTCAGCCGACATACCTAACACAGAAGCAATGTATTGTAAAGGGATCTGGTTAAATAGTTCTTTGTTTTGGGCATAATACAAATCATAACGCTCTTCAGCTGTCATGGAAATATGAGAATAAACCCTGTCCTCGAGCATTACGAAACACTTAACGATGAATTCTTTTTCTAGATTATTCCATCTGGGAAATTCATTGCAAAGTTTAAGGTAATTTTGTTTACTAATTGTAATCAAAGAAGTGTTTACCATGGCCTGAATATTCCAGCGGTTAGGTTTGTTAAAGAAAAAGCCCATTACTTCAGTGATCAAATAGTTTTCTGTAGAAATCCACTGTGTAACTTCCTTACCATCAGCTAAAGTGTAAATCCTAAGCATTCCCGATTTAATAAAGCTTAAGCGGTCACATTTCTTTCCGGACAAGGTGAAAAAATCATTTTTTAACAGCTTCTCTTCATGAAAATAGGGTTCAATTACTTCCAATTCTCGAGGAGAGAGCTTACCAAAATGATCTTGTAATATTTGATTGATCTCTTTCAATTTAGATATCTCAATTAACTAATTTATGTCAAACACATTTTTCAATATTTGATAAAAGTGCATTATTTCATTTTAAGCTACAACACATGCTGATGAAGTTCGAATTGCTTTTTGCATAACAGGGGTTATAATGGCACCAATGTTCTCGAAATTTATGACAGATGCTTTTTAAATTCCCAAAGTCATCAAGTTTTTTACTTTATGATATGTAAGACTTGCTTTAATGCAATTTTTTAAAACAGAAGTAGGGATTTTTTGATCCATTGAAAAAACAATGGCACGATTTCCCTCAAAGTGAAAGTGATCTTTATAAATCAATTTGAAGGTAGAGACCAGTCTGCTGGTACATTGAAAATACAGGGCATATTGATTGGGATTCTTGGCTTTCCAGTCCATTCTAAGGGTACTACCAATCTTTGTAACAAAGCTTGGTTCTCCCCATTTCAATGTTTCATGAAGTTCGGAGATGACCTCAGTTTCTTCAGCCGTTTCAATCACCAATTTCCTTAGGGCAAGCATTTTTTCTTTTACATGATCCGGATAATTGTCAAATACCGTATCAACTTTTGGATCTGTTGTTAACTTCATGATTTAGGGATTATTCATCTTTTATTCCTACATAAAAATCCACTTCCGCAGCTAATGGGTTTTGAGCTTTTTCACCATAAATTTCAAAATCAGCCAAATAGGTTCTATTTAAGTCCAATTCAAATATTTTCTCCCATTGCTTTACAATTAAACCTTGCATCAAATTTCCTTTGGCACTTGTTGTAAAGTATTTACCTCCATCAAAGGATCTGCCTACCATTCCTGCCGGAATCTCATCCAAATTTTCCACCTTGCAACCTAGAATGGTGGTATAGGGTAGGGTATGGTCACCCTCATAGGAGGTATATAAAGAATAAATATCACTTCCAGTTTTATTAGGAATCTTTGTTAGAAAATTTTCATCCATAAATCTTCCCCATAAAGCTGCAATATCTTTCGAAGCTAGATCATTTTCATTGGTGGTTTGAATTGAAATTCCTATGATTTTAAAAGGATGAATTATTTTTGTCTGCATCTTTTTTGTCTTTAGGTATAGAGCAAATATAAGTTAGGCTTTTGACATAGGTATGTCAGGGGTGTTCGAATAATTTTTTCTACACTTTTCCAAGTATTCTTCTAAAGTCATGTCATGGGGTTTAAAGTTAGTAGATAAAACCTCCATCTGAAGGATGCAATCCAATCGAAATGCCCTAAAATCATTTCTTAAGCGGCAAAATGCAATGAGAATCCAATTTTCCTGTGTTGTATAAAGTGCAAAAGGTTCAATTTCCCTATTGCTCCGTGTTTTTTCTAATGAAAAATAATTAATTCTTACCAATTGATAATTGGTAATCGTCGATTGAAGTTGAATAAGATAGTTACTTGTTTTATTTTTCTCAAAGTTATCCCTTACCTGAAGTCTACTGGAAAGAAATGCAGTTTTGTCTCTTTGATTGTACTTTAAAACGGCCTTAATTTTGGTAATAGCACTTTCGAATTGAGTGGTTAAAGAATGGTCTTTGTTATTTTTTACCAATTGTTCTGCTGTAATAAGTGCATTGGCTTCTTCCTGGGTAAATAAAACAGGTGGGATTTTATAACCTTCCATAATGGAGAAACCTTTTCCTTCTATGGTCACAATGGGAATACCGGATTCTTCAAGTGTACGGATATCTCTATATATGGTCCTGATGCTTACTCTGTGCCTATCAGCTATCTCCTTAGCAGTTACAATTTTGCCTGCTTGTAATTGAGTCAGCATTGCTGTTAATCTAGCCAATCGTGGTTTTTCTGCTGCCATTATTGTGAGTTTTGCGAGTAATCTTAAGTACTATCAAGCATAAAATGAAAATAATCAATAAAAATCTTCTGCAGCGGATATTGTAGCAAAGAGATAATTTTATTTGACCTTGATGCTTTAGCGAGGCAATAAATTAAATATATTTAAGTAATTATTGAAATAAAATATTTACCATCAATAAGGTAACAATATGAAATGGCAAGGTAGGCGTAAAAGTTCGAATGTCGATGACCGAAGAGGGCATTCCGGTTCAGGTAAGGGAATTGGTGGATTAAGTTCACTGCTAATGGGACCTTTGATCAAAATTCTATTCTCCAAAGTAGGGTTGGTTATAGCGGGTTTATTTATAGTGGTTTCTTTTGTCACGGGAAATAATCCACTGAGTCTACTTAGCGGATTAATCTCAGGAAAAGTTGGTCAACAAAACACTTCTACTACCTATCAAGGTACAGATGAGGAAAATGAACTGGCAGACTTTAGTGCGACAATCTTGGCGAGTACGGAAGATGTTTGGAATGAGATATTGGACAATTACCGAGAACCTACCCTTGTTTTGTTTACGGGTTCTGTCTCTTCTGCATGTGGATCAGCTTCAAGTGCTACAGGTCCATTTTATTGTCCGGGAGATGAGAAACTATATATTGACCTTAGCTTTTTTGATGATATGGAGCGTAAATTAAATGCTCCGGGAGATTTTGCCCAAGCCTATGTCATCGCGCATGAAGTAGGACATCATGTGCAAAAATTAATGGGAATTACTGATAAGGTACACAAACTTAGGGGACAAGTTAGTGAGGCAGAATACAACAAATATTCTGTAATGTTAGAATTACAAGCCGATTTTTTTGCCGGAGTGTGGGCAAATCGTTCGGAGAGTAGGATGAGTATGATGGAGGCAGGGGACCTGGAAGAAGCATTGAACGCGGCCAATGCCATTGGTGACGATCGTTTGCAAAAACAATCTACCGGAAGGGTAGTTCCCGATTCCTTCACCCATGGCACCTCTGAACAAAGGGTAAGGTGGTTCAAAAAAGGTTTTGAAACTGGAGATATTGCACAAGGAGATACGTTTAATGCGAAGTCACTTTAAGGAGAACCAAATGAATTTATAGGGATAAAAGAAAGGTTAAATTCTTTTATCCTAAATTATTCCCAATAGCTTATTTCAATTAAAACCTGTATTCAATTACACCTTTAATAAAAAATGGAGTGCCTGGAGTAAAATGTATTTCTTCTATGGCTGATGTTTCATTTTGCAACTTAGATTCTGTGGCAAATTGAGTTTCATTCCATTCTGTATCGAAAAGGTTTTGAATTTGAAACCCAAAGTCTATATTCTTCCATTTATACCCCATGTTGAGATCTACCACAGTATAGCCTTTGGCAACGATTGAATTGTCTTCATTGGCAGGCCTGTCTTTGATATGACGCACATTTGCTCCTCCATAAATACCTGATTCATGAAGGGCATTTAACCCACTTTTTAATATAAAATCCGGAGCCAATGGTATATAATCCTGACCTGCCTCTTCGTCTATTGCTCTCGCATGAGTATAGTTGGTATCAAAATTCCAAAACAACCATTTTAATGGTTGGTAACGAATACTCAAATCTAATCCTTGCCTTCGGGTTTTACCACTAGGCTCAACTATCCCTGCATCGCCTACATAAACAAATTCCTGCTCTAGAAATAAATACCAGTAGGCGGCGTTAAGGAGTAATTTTGGTACAGGTTTCCAAACTAGGCCTACATCATATCCATAAGCAGCAGGAAGTGTTTCTTTAGCAGCATTCGAAAGGATAACCCGGGAGTCATTCGAGTGAAATCCTTTTCCACCCTTAAGATACAGTTGAAGGTTTGGGGTGTAATCATACAATACGTTCACCTTTGGGCTTACAATAGTTTTAGTAGAGGTTTGAGTTTGGTAAATTTCTTGTAATGCATCATTGTATTGAAAATCAAAATAATCTAACCTAATAGAAGGATTAAAAGTCCATTTTTTATAATAAAAGTTAGTGTTGAGGTAGGTGCCAAAATTGGTTTCATTGATGTTCCCAAGCTGTATAAAAGAAAGCGTATTCTTACGATTTAAGGAGTGAGAAAGCTCATTATTTTTGCTCTGGTCATTTCTCAAATTGACACCTACTTGGATGGAAGCCTCTATATCATTTAAATCAAGTGACTTATTAAATTCACTATTTAGCCCATAAATGTTCCGATCTTCTTTCTGTTTAATTTGATCCCCATTGATTTCATCTTCTAAGAAGAAGGTGAAGTTTGAAAACAACTCGAAATCATATTTACTGTAATACAAACTACTTTTTATATAGGAATCATTGGTTAAAATTTTCTCATAATTGACCAATACATTTGTTCTTCCTGTATTCCCACCTTCAGTATCATCTATGGCTCCAAAACGACCAATCAAACCTGAGTCAACTGCTCTTTGTGGAATTTGACCGGAGGCATCCCATTTACTTGAAAGATGAGAGAATGTCATGCCTAATTTTTCCGTAGAAGTAATATTGCCAGTATACTTCCCAAACAGATTGATTCTTTTGAAGTTTTGAGGACTGTCAAAAGGTCCATCTGTGCTAAGGTGCTCTGCGGCAATATATGCATCATGTTTTGCTGTATTCAATACATCAAGCATACCCAATAATCGATTGGTGCTAAATTGCCCTTTCTCTAATTTTATTGTGCTGTTTTCAAGATTTCTTTTGGTTTTAAAATTCACATACCCAGCAGTAGTAAAATTACCCTTGTCGGCATAATACGGACCTTTTCCAAAATCGATATTGTCTACGGTTTCGGGAATAACAAAGTGCAAATCTGCATAACCTTGACCATGGGCATGGGAAACCATATTGACCGGCAAGCCATCTACAGTAATGCCTATATCTGTTCCATGGTCAATATCAAAACCTCTTAAAAATATCTGCTCCGCTTTTCCTCCTCCTGCATGCTGACCTATAAAAAGCCCCGGAATTTGTGTAAGTATATCTTGAGAGGAATTCACAGGATTGGTCTTTATATCTATGGCTGTAATTAGGTTCAGTGCGTTCGTTTTCGGTGAAATAACTACACCTTCCAATGAAACAGGTTTGTCCTCTAAAACAATTACCGGAGAAGAATTCATAGATTGGACAATAAAGTATTTTACCTCAAAACCGATATGAGAGATTTTAAGGCTGTCACCTTGGGAAATATCTTGAATAATGAATTTGCCATTTGCATCCGTATGGGTATGCTTTTTAGAATTAAGATCTAATATTTGAGCATCAACTATCGGTTCTTTTTTATTATTGATAACTGACCCCTGAAAGGTTTGCCCTATAAGGTTGGCTTGAAATAGATTGAGTAACAGTACAATAAATAGTCGGTTCATAAGGATCCTTGTATTTGGCTTTTACAATTAAATTATATTAGTGCTTATTTTTGCTTGAAAAAATATAATAGCTTAAAATCAATACTAAAACTCATGCGGAAAGGCCATGTTATTTTGATATTATAAGATGTTTTTAGTTGAGAGTACAAAGGTAAGCGCCACAGAAATATTTTCACATGATGTGTGTTAAATAACTGTTTTTATTCATTACCTATTCTTTAAATAAAAAAAATAAAAACAGCCCTTAAAATTATCAATATAAAAAGACTCAAAATCTCCGTCCTAAAATTGATCACTTTACCATTTCCTATCCACCCACTCTTTCTGGGCATTGGTAGTCAGGAAGGTCCAAGCTACAATTCTAGTGGATTTGTTTCCTGTGCCCATGGGGATTGTTTTGTGCATTTTTGCGCCTACTTTTGCTAGAGATTTATAGATTGAACTAAGGTTTGATTGTTTGGAAACTAGGCTTGAAAACCAAAAAACCTTGTCAGGGAAATTTTGGCTTTCCTTAATAATTTGTTGAATAAATTTTAATTCACCTCCCTCAAAAACAAGCTCTCTGGAAGTACCTGAAAAATTGAGTTGTGGGTTTTTAACCCTTTTTCCATTTAAGTTTTTTACTTTTCTTATGGTACCATTATGTGCTTCCGCTGCGGACGAATGAAAGGGTGGGTTACAAATTGTTAGGTCGAATTTATCTTCAGGTCTGATAATGCCCCTAAAAATAGCATTTGATTTTTTTTGAAATTGTAATGTTATTTTATTGGTTAAAATGGAATTGTTGTCGATAATTTTTTGGGAGGAAGCGATTGATTTTGGGTCTATATCCGTTCCGGTAAATTGCCATTTATAACTTGTATTGCCAATGATGGGGTATATACAACTTGCACCAACCCCGATATCCAAACAGTTTATTTTTTTTCCTTTGGGAATTTCACCATTATTACTGTTTCCCAATAGATCAGCCATATAGTGCAAATAATCGGCTCTTCCCGGAATGGGAGGACATAAATTTCCATCAGGAAATTCCCAATAATTTAGATTGTAATGGTGAAACAGTATTGCTTTATTTAATAATTTGACGGCAGTTGGATTAGAAAAATTGATTGTGATGGCTCCGGTTTTACTGGTGTTCAAGTGGTTTTTCAAAGCAGGAACTTCCTTGGTCAATGCATGGATATCATACCTCTTTCTGTTCTTATTCCTTGGGTGCAGACGCAATTTATCTAGATTAGAAGAAGTCATGAACTATCGGTTTTTCATAGCTCTTATTCCCTCATAAACCACAATTGCTACCGCATTGGCTAAATTTAAACTTCGGATATGTGGGGAGAAAATTGGGATATTGTAAACCAAATCACTGTTTTGCTCTACTATGTTTGTGGATAAACCAGTGGATTCTTTACCGAATACCAAAAACATATCATCTTGATAGTCAATTGAACAATAATCCTGTTTGCCATGGCTTGAGAAATAAACAAAATTCTTGCCTTCATTTTTATCATAGAATTCCGCAATGTTTTCATAAATAAAAAGAGGAACATGTTTCCAATAATCCAGTCCAGCTCTTTTAAGTCGTTTGTCGCTTAATTCAAAACCAAATGGCTTGATAAGGTGCAAGGCTGATCCGGATCCCAAACTCAATCGGCCAATATTTCCGGTATTTGTTGGTATTTCCGGTTCAACTAATACAATATTTAATCCCATTATTTTTTTATGTCTTTTTTTCTAGCGATATGGTGATCAGTAGTTACGCAAGAAAGGTGAATCCCTTTCAAATTCTTCTTGAATGTACTCGACTTGAATTTCCAAATACCCTTCTCTTCTTCGGATTGCTACTTTTCCCTATACAAATATGGTAATGGCGCCGCGAATCCGATGGTGAAATCCGAGTTGAACTATTTTAAACTTTTAAAATTATAAAAAGCAAGTTACCTATGAAAATGTAAATAAGCCTTCAACACGCTTGGTTAATTTATCAATCCTTCCAGAATTTGCACGATTTCAATTACTTGGTTTATTTCTAATTGCATAGGGTTATTGCCCTTGTGATAAAGTTCAATACCATTTTTTGATTCATTGCATTCGATGCTTAATTCTGAAGAATCTATTTTCCAATGGTAAACATTATGATTTTCGACAAACAATTGTGCTACATAAGGTGTTTTTGTGGAATTTTCGTCCTCCCATATTTGCTGTGAAAGACTTGTTAACAATTGTATGAGATCTTGGGTATCCGTAGAAGCCAAAAGACAATGATCTCCATTTTCATAGTCGAGTTGCAAACGTATCTTGTATTCAGTTTTATCAATAACAATGTTGCCTTTCTTAGGAAACAAACTGAAAAGTTGGTTTTCCATTTATCCAAGCCCTTGAGGCGTCCACATCTTTAAAAACTTGAATTTTTTAGGGTATTCTTCTCTTGGACAAAATGCCAGGCAAACATCTTGGTTATCTAAGGCTGACTCCGTTAACAAAACATGATCGACCTCTTTTTTCAAGCGCTCAAATTCATCTTCATTAACTACGCAAACCACTTTTTTAAATATTCCATTAATCCATTTGATCATCTGTTCATTTTCTTCAAATTTTTTGTAGCAGGCCAAAGAAGCATGGGCAGTAATGACTGGGATTAATTTATCTGGAATGCTGTCTTTTACGACAATGTACATTTTCATAAATGGGAATGTCAAGTGGGGTCAAAAGCCCGCCTTATGGGCAATGGCTTATGAATTAGATGAGGTCTTGAGAAATATTTAATAAATTAATTTCAATTTAAGTAAAATAGTTCGATTGAGACCGAATCAACTCCAATTCATAAATTTAAAAAAGTATTGTTTTTTAGCTAACTCGGGCTGAATTTCAGCTTCCAATTGCAGGATTAATGTCCCTGATTGTTGAAAATGAACTAAGCGTGTATACTATTTGCTAAAATTGTGAATTGGCAATTAGCTATCTTCCCTTTAACTGCTCAATGGCATAATACAATCGATTTTGCGCTCCTTCCTGGGATCCAAAAATGGTGCGGGACAATTTTCCCCCTTTGGTGATTAATATCCATTGAGGGGTGCCGGATGAATCAAATTGATCATAAACCATTCTTCCATTGTCTAAAAAAATAGGAAATGGAAGCTCATTAATTGTAAAAATGCTTTTAATATCGCTTTCTGTCACTTGGCCTGCATTGAAGCTCGTATGAATGCCTATAACCTGAACCTCTTTATTTTCTTTTTGTAATTCATAGGCCAAAGGAATAGCTCTACCTGTACAGCCCAAACATTGGTTGTTATAGATAATGACCAAAAGTGATTTGCCCTGGTATTTTTTAATCAGATCAACTGAATTGTTGTTGAAATCGCGAACAAGAATTGATTCAACTGAGTCATTTTCTTTTAACATGGTATTTTTAAGTTTCGTATCTTTTGATGTAAGCGGAGGTTTTTTCCGGCAATTCATGGGCATTGAATTCGAAATTGTTTGTCCAGTCAAACCTAAAAACATTAAAACCATCAAAACACTCCGTAGGAAGTATATCAAATGCCTTTAAAACTATCAAAAACCGATCAATTCCTCCAAAAGGGTAATTCAATGTTGAAAACTCAATTATACCCTTTTGCTCCTCATTGTATTCCAGATTTGTGAAATCCACTTCAAGGCCAAACTCCAAATAGTTAAATATGGAAAGCTTCTTCTCAATACCTAGCTCTTCTAATCTTTCATTGTCTATTTTCAAATACTCCAATAATATCCCATTTGCGTATTCAGGGATCAGCCTTTGGTATCTTCTTGCTGCCGGATCTTCAAAGACAAATTCACATAATTTGTCTACTGCTTCATCAACTTCAGCTTGAGTTAACTTTTCCCATTCAATTGGCTCAGGTTCTTCTTCTTCAAAACTAAAACCGGGTTGGCGAACCATTTCCATGTGCTTGTAAAGCAAGATAAAATCTTCAAACTTAGCAGAGGACAAACGATTGAATTTGATATATAACATAAATAAATATTAGGGTTGAGTAAGTTGATCAATAGGGATAATGGCCATCTCTGCACTGTTGTTGTTCCACAGTTCTCGACCTTCGCCTTCCGGCCGACCCACTTTTCCACCATTGTTGGAATAACCAATGTAAAGTTTACCTTCGTGTTCTACCGCATGAGGATAGGCCAATGCGGCATTGGGGTGGGATTCACCTATACCTTCAGGAAAATCTGCGTGTCGTATCACAAAGATCTTTGAAAAGAGTAATTCACCCGGTTGACTAAGTGCAATGGTTAAGGTTTTTCTTGATTTTTTGACACCTTCATAAGTTGCTCCTATTAAATAGTACTCACCGGAGCTCAAGCGTCCGGAGTAGGGCTTTGAAGTGGACATGGGTAAATTACTTGGGCTAACTTTAGACCAAGTTTGTCCATAATCAGCACTTTTTGAGGCCAAAGCAATGGCTTCTTCACCCCATCGGGCAATGTTAATGATATTGGGTCCATCAATTAATATTGAACTCTCCCCCCAGACATTTTTTGTTTCCATAGGTATCACCACCACATTCCAATCTGTAAAATCATCTCCACTACTAATGGCTACGGCAGGAGGGTTGTTACCACTTCCAATCTCATTAACTTGAAAGCCAGAGATTATCCAATTGCCATTGTCCATTTTTTCGGGAGTTGTTAGAGGCCAAAAATTATCCTTTGCCACGATGCCCTTATCCACCCAAGTGTCTGTATTTTCATCAAGAAGATAAGCCCGCATGCGAAGGTTTTCCATAATGCCATCGTATTCTCCATGAAAAGCCCATAACTGCCCTTTATAGGATAAGAATTCACCATGGCTTACCGCAACCTTTCCACCTCCTCCAATATTTTTAAGTGGTCCCCAGGTTTTGCCCCCATCTTCGCTGACACGGTAATTGGCTTCCTCTGTTACAGTGTTTTCACCGTTTTTATTGTGGCCGAATGATGCGTAGAGTTTGTTTTTGTGCCAGATTAATGCCACCCCATGTAAAAATCGATAACCGTCTTTATCAAATTCAAAAGGTTTGATGACAGAAAATTTTATATCATCAATGGTGGGGATTGCACTTAATTCAGGTAGCTTTTCACTTGGCTTCCACAATGGGAAATTTTCCTGAGCCATAATAGGGATGGTTACTAAAATTGCCATCAAAAGAACTGTAACTCTCATTTTGTTTTTATTTTGGTTTATTGGCGAATGTTTTGAAGGTTATAAAGATAAACATACCGTCTAATTTCCATTGATTTCGAATTTTCGGGAATTTAAACGGGTCCCTCCGTCCGAAAAAGGATCGATTACTTAGGGGCTGATAATTAATTTTTGCCTGAATAAAAGGTTACGCTCATCGATGACATTAATAAAATAGATACCCATCGATAAATTTTCTAAAGGGATGCTTAGTTTATTGTTATTGGTTGGTTTGTCCCAATCAAACTTGTTGACCAGATGACCATTGCTATTGTAAATCACAACTGTTCCTTTTTCCATCCCAGCGCCAATTTCTAAATTTGCTTCCCCCTTTGTCGGATTTGGAAATATCCGATAGTTGATTTTTTCGTTTGGACTTTCTTTATCAGAAATATTGTAATAGTAGGCCTGTAGATTTTTCAGTTCAACGACCAATTCACTATTTTTGGCTCCGTTGCCTATTATGGCAATTCCCGAAATACTAGCATTGTTAAGCTTGGAAATCATCTCGAGGGTTAAATGCCCATCTGTTACAGCAATATTATCAAAAGACAATATTGTAGGTGAGTTATTGTTTTCTACAAAAAGATCAAAATCACTTGTCAAAACTTCATCCTCAATTGAGATATCAAAAACCCTGCTTGCTGCTTTTTCCGGAACTCCATTTTGACCAAACCATAACTCATTGTGAAAAGTAAATAAGGTATAATTGCCACTTGGAACAGGAATTGAATAAACCAGATGCTTTCCGTTTCTTTCGGTTTGGAAAAGCTGTTCAACATCTAAATCTATATTTTCGAACCGAGAGGATTCATCGTTAAAAAAGATGGCTTTTTCTGATTCAGCAACAAAGGTTTTGCCAATCAGGGTTGCCTCCCTTTGGCCACCGGTGTTTAAAAAAAAGGTAAATTCACCATCCGGACTATCAATCCTATTTTCTGAAATGATAGCAAGCCCGGATATGGTAGCATTATTGGCGCTGGAAATAAGCTTAAGGTCAAGCAGTCCATCAGTGATTTGTACCGACTCAAAAGTAAGCGTTTCCTCCCAATTGTTACTATGAACAAAAAGATCTAAATCTTCTTTCACCAATTCCTCCTCTATATAAATATCAAAAACCCTATTTCCTTTTTGGGCGGTTGCCCCACCTTTACCAAAGTACAATTCATTATGGTAAGTTTTAATCGTATAAGCCCCATTTTCTACGGGTATTTGAAAGGTCAATTCATTTGCAAACCTTTCGGACTGAAAAAGCTGTTCATTGCTGGCATTGGTATTTTTATAAGTACTGCTTGAACTGGTGATGTAGGCACTTTTGATTGGTTCAAAGGTTTGACCATCGTATTCAATGGAAGCTTCCTCTCCTGTATGGTAATACAACTCATCCTGGCTTTCATTGGGATTATTAGTATCAGAGGTGCGGAAAAGAGCCAAGGCACCATAAGGAGGTAAGATGACTTTACCGGAATACTGCTCTAATTTAGCATTTACATATGCCCCTGATAAATTAATTGTTTTGTTAGTATTGCTTGGGTTGTATTCAAATAACATCAAATCATCCGGAGAGATTAGGGTAGCTTCCACTTCTACAAACTCCAAATCATCAAGCCAATAGGTTATGCTTTCTTCAGCATTGAAATGAACCATTAGGGATACCTCTTCTACATCTTGATAAGGGGTGAAAATTGCTTCATAAGAACTTACTTGTTCATTGATCCTAAATGTTTTAATAGGGGAGAGCCTTTCCCAAGGACTGTCAGAAAACCTTAAATTGAATTCAAGATGAGTAGGTTTGGTTGCATAACTTTTAAAAGACAATACATAGGTTTTATCTTCCTTTAAGGTACCAAGGTTTATCTTAATAGAACTTTGAGTGGAGCTGGACACTTTTAATGCCCCTCCTGATAATTTGCTTTCAGCATCCCAGGTTTCTAGACAATTGCTACAGGATAATTCTTTGATGTTCTCATCAAAAGTGGAATTTGCATATATGCTCTCACCAATAACCTTATGAATCGAATAGTTGGAAATATCAACAGTATTGCTTGTAGAATTTTGATCCTTATAATACTTTGATTTCCATTCATTTAAGTCGTGTAGCAGTCTCTTCTTCTCACCGTTTTTTTGGTATTGATTGAGTATACTGAATTCATCTCCCATTGGTCTGAAAAAGTAATTCTTATCAAAGCTTGCCATTTGAGAAATGTCATCTTTGTATGTGTTGATGAAATATGAATTCTGGTCAATATGTTTGGTGAAAAATTGGTTGTTTACAATGCGGTTATTTCTTGTATCATTTCCAGTGATGCTATTTCCTATGCTAAGGGCATTTCCATTGTTAAAAAAAAGATTATTATCTACAGTTATGCTGTTACCGTTTGCTATTTTAAGGCCATTGTTGCTGGTATTTGCCACCGTATTGCCGATTATTTCAATATTGTTTGAATTGTCATCTAAAAATATTCCCTCTACCAATTGATTAGAACCCACCTCTCTTTTCGGTGAGCCTGCAGGATTGCCTATTCCGTTAATTACAATATTGCCTTCTATTTTCCTACCAAAATACTTTTGATAACTTGTACCCCCAAACGTGTAAATCCCACCACCGTCGCTTTTAATCAAGCAAAAATTATCTACATAATTATTCCTGATCTCAATATAGTTTCCACTAAATTGAATGCCATTAAAGCCTGTGTTTATAACTGAATTGTTATGAACTAAAATGTTTTCACCTCCGACGAAAATTCCAATCCCTGCTGCATCATCATTTTGAGTCCTTCCTGCCATTGTAGCCGTATGGCTGATGGTATTGTTTTGAACAATCGCCTCATCATTGCCATACCTTAAGTTTAGGCCATTATTATAGACATTGCTAATATTATTGTTTTCAATAAGTAGGCGGATTACACTTAAAGCATGTATTCCATCCTCACCCGCATAATCAATTTCAACATTGTTTATTTTAATGTCATTCCCACCCTCCAATTGAATAATATTTTTATTTGCACCTTTAAAATGGATGCTTTCAATGTTAATGTATTGGTCTCGGTAGTCTTTCGTAAGTAAATTGTCTAGTGTGCTGACTTCAATTTTTAGATTTTTTGGGGACTGATCAGCTAGGTAGACAGAAATTTTCTTTGTAGAAGGATTGAAATACCATTCTCCAAATGAATCCAGCGTGCCTAGGTGATTGGAAATAAAAAAGCCGTAACCCTCTTCTGCTTTGTATTGACTAATATTGGCATCGTACCTTACCTGTCCACCGGAATGACTTAACACGGTATAATTATTTATAACCCAATCTTTTGTACGTATCACTACATTGCCACCTTCCCAGTTTGGGGAACTGCCTAAAAGGGCGCTTTTGATTACATTGGTTTCCACCTTCTCAATGTTAAGATACCCGGAATTTGCAGCGTCAATATTAGGGTATCGTCCCATTTCATGCCGTTGACCATTGATAAGTAGGACTTGTACCTCGTCCGAATCGACTACATCTAAACTTTCATAAAGCCCATTTCCTAGGGATTTCCACTTTTCAATGGTTTGAAAGGAAGTTAGGATAGGTTTTACTCCTGATCCATATTCACCGATCTTTAATGGAGAAGAAGCTGTTCCTGAAGCACTGAGGTGAAGGCTGCCATAAAAGGTTTCTCCTCTTTTAAAAAGTAGGGCATCTCCAGGTTTAAGTGAATTAAATATAAAATTGACTTTTGCTATAGATTTCCAAGGAGTGGCGGGGTTTTGGGCCTCTTCTAGTGATCTACTGTCGTCGCCAGTTGCACTAGATATATAATAATTGGCTGCCAACGCAACGCTTATTGGAAATGCATTAAGTACTAAAATGAATACAACTAAAAAATGAGCTTTCATGCAATTCGAAATTAAAAATTAAATCTTTAAAGACTGTTTGTTTAACAAAAGACCTTACAAGGTGGTTTTGTACTCTAAAAAGTTATTTAATAAATTATCCTTTTATATATTTAGGATTAATAAAATTAAATATCGATAGTCGTTTTTCGTTATTGGCAAATATATAAAAAATTTTATCATTAATAGGTACTAATATTTTAATAAATCGCAGGTTTTTGAAGTCTATTTTCTTAGGTTTTTTGAAGCCATGTCCTGATTAAATACCCTTTCCAATAAGGCGTATAACTTTGGATGTTTTCTTTTCAGTAGTTTTGGCCGCTCAAAAAAGTATTCACTGGCCACAGAAAAAAATTCCGCTTGATTAGTTCCACCATATGGATTAATGTCTGACTTTCCTTCGTGAATTTCCTCTATTTTTTTATTGATATAATCTAGCAAAGGTATGGCATATTGCCTTTCCATTAGCAAAGAGGGAATGCCATCCACTGACCCATCGGTTTTGTCTATTAGATGTATAAATTCGTGTATGGCTGTATTCTTTTTATCAGTTTCATTTTTAAAGCCCAATTCCAAGGCTTTTTTTGACAAGATCATCACACCCTCCATAGGTCCATTGCCAACCATCCCGGAAACCCTCCTGTCGGCAGCGTCTAGGCTGAATTTTTCATTGAAAAAGGTAGGGTAAATTAAGACCTCATAAAGGTTGATGTATTTCCAATCTTCAAAACCGAAAATTGGGATAATGGCACTGGAGGCCACAAGTATCTTGTCTTTTAAGTTGATCTCCGTTTTCACTCCGGTTACCTTGCAGTTCAATAAGAATTCTTGGATTTTGTATTCAAAACGCTGTTTATCATCCGATGACAAAGACCTGTAATACGGAATGTTTTCCATTAAAATGCTGCGCCATTCAGTTGGGAATGGGGAGGAGGGGACTTTCCATTTATTTTGTTTTTTCCGTTGCCAATAAAATCCAATAAAGCCAAAAACCATGGCAAAAAAGAGCACAAATAGGACAGTCATAGCTGAGGTGTGTTTGATTGAAGGTAAAAATAATCAATAAAATATTGAGCAAAAAAAATTTAATGATTCCATCGTCTTCGACAAGGTCGGGTTCCGGTACGCCCCCGGTGGTTGAGCCTGTCGAAACCACGTGTCGTAGTAATGTTCTCGTTTTCCGATACCTCTACCTTCGACAAGCTCAGGCGCCGGTTGGGTTTTCGAAACCTCTGCCTTGGACATGCTAACGCTCACGGTGGTTGAGCCTGTCGAAACCACGTGTCGTAGTAATGTTCTCGTTTTCCGATACCTCTACCTTCGACAAGCTCAGGCGCCGGTTGGGTTTTCGAAACCTCTGCCTTGGACATGCTAACGCTCACGGTGGTTGAGCCTGTCGAAACCACGTGTCGTAGTAATGTTCTCGTT